>Ga0157365_10000023_pt1 | contig 92693 bp, 73 predicted proteins | sample AttsexASBM3_FD_111478 | JGI IMG/M metagenome (GOLD analysis project Ga0157365, IMG submission 111478) | Fungus gardens microbial communities from leaf cutter ant in Ribeirão Preto, State of São Paulo, Brazil - Atta sexdens ASBM3 | ecosystem: Host-associated > Fungi > Mycelium > Unclassified ...
AAGCCGTTACCGCCATTTTCCAATACATCAACGGCTTCTATAACCCGCGCCGGCGCCATTCATACCTCGGCAGCATCAGCCCTCTCGCTTTCGAGGCCAAAGCCGCATAACAAGATCCTATACGGCACAAAACCAAAATAAGTCCAACCGCACAGTGCGACGAAGCCGTTGAAATGGATGAGGCCCGCTTCGTATGGTGTATGATGCAAAGACCCGAAAGGTATGGCTGGGGGAGAATGCTCAGGGTGGGGTAAGGAGAAGCGATTTACATCGCAGCACCTCGGGCGGTTGAGGTGACGGGAGAGGAGGTGGTGCGGATGAGGTTCATGAATTTCTGCCATTGGGCGGCGCGAGCGTTGCCGACGTAGATCATGTCGTTTTCGTGGATAGTGAGGTTTTGGGCGAGGAACATGCCTGTGGCGCTGTTGAAGTTGAATTGCAGGATGGTGTGGATAGGGGTTGAGTCCGGCAGGGTGGTGGGGATGAGGGGGGGGAAGTCGTTCGAGTGTGTGCCGGTATTCTGGAGTTCGGTGCGGGCGGTGGCGACCATCCGACGGGCGAGGGCGGCGGGGAGGGTTCGCATGACGTAGAGGCCGCGTGGGTCTGCCCGGCTGTCGTCCAGGCCGCTGGACTGGGCGAGGGCTTCGGAGAGGGAGAGGCGGTAGAGCGGCATGGCCAAGGCCTGGCTGGTGCCGACGGCGCCGAGGATGAGGGCCATGCGGGGGCGTTTGACGACGTCGATATAGTCGCCCGCGCGGACCATGACGTTGCGGGGAGGGGTGTCCAGCAGGGTCTGGATGGTGTCGGTGTAGGATTGGCCGTTTCGGATGAGGCGGACGCGGGCGTCGGCGGGGTCGATCGAGGTGCCTCCGGCGCGGGCGATGGCTTCAAGGATGTGTTCACCTTGTGGGGGGACGGGGTAGGCGCCGGCGTGCTGGACGTTGCCGCCAAGGGTGACGAGGGTTGCAATCTGGTTGTGGAGGGCGACGATGACCTGTGGTTCGACGGTTTGCGTGGCGAGACGGTGGGCGAGCTGGGTGGAGAGTTCGGCGACGGTGAGGCCGGAAGTGTGGACGCGGCCGAGATAGGGGAAGGCGATGGTGCCGTCTTGACCAATGGTGAGGTCCGGCAGGGTGGCGAGGCGTGCGCCTGCGGGGGCCTGTGCGGCGGTGGGGGCGGTGTCGGCCTGTGGGGGGGAGGAGAACAGGCCGCCGGGGCCGTTTTCGACGACGGAGATGGAGAGGATGTCGCCCGGTCCGAGGCGATCGGCCTTCATGTTGGAGATGGGCATCTGTTCGGTGGTGGGGAGGGGGGCGTTTTCGGCGAGGGTGATGACGTCCTGCGTGACGGGGATAAGGACGGGCGCGCCGGGTTTGAGGGTGTGGTCCGGGGTTTGGCCGTGCAGGGCTTCCTGACGCAGGGTGTAGGGCATGGGGCCGTCGAGCGGGAGTGCGCTGCATCCAGCGAGGAGGGTGGCGAGGATGAGGGGGGCAAGGTTTCGCGTAAGGGGGCGCTTCATGGGGTGGAATCCGTGATCTGGAAATTTGGGAGGCGTCGGAAGGCGATGTCCAGCGCGAGGGTTCTGGCGGCTTCCGGGGGGGTGACGATGAGGCCGAGGAGGAGGGGGGTGGGGTCGGCGTCGAGCGTGGGGAGGTGGTGGAGGGGGTGACGGGTGGGGGTTGTGGTGATGGGTAGGGCGGGAGTGCAGGGGATGTTGTTGGCGGTGAGGGTGATGGTGGCGTCTGGGATGTGGGTGGTGAGGCAGGTGGTGAGGGTTGCGGGTTGCCAGAGACCGGCGGTGAGGAAGCGGGGGGTGAGGTGGCCGTCGTTTGAGTGAAGGGTGTGGATTTGCGGGGGGGTGTCCTGATCGGTGCGGAGGTTCGGATTGTCTGACAGGATGGGGTGTTCCTGAAGGTTGGGGCCGCCTTTTTCCGCGCCGATCCAGGTGGCGCCGATCAGGGCGGGGCCGGCGTTGGCGGTACTGCGGATGCCTTGGCCGAGGCGGGCGATCTGGCTGCCTTCGGGAATAGCGAGGGGGGCGAAGCCTGCGGGGATATGGTTCGGGAGGTTGCAGGGCAGGATGTCCGTGTGGGTGGTGGTGCCGTCTGGGGTGGTAATCTGGATACGGTCTCCGGTGTCCCAGGTGGTGTTGGGGATGAGGGTTCCGGTGGGAGCCTGGATAAGAGGCGGGGTTTTGCGTTCGGAGGGGCGGGCGCTGAAGCCGTTATTGATGATCTGGGAGCCGCTGACGGTGAGGGTTCCGGAATCGTGGAAGATGCCGTGTCGGCCGTTGCCGCGGATGTAGCAGCCGGAGACGATGCAGGAGGTGAAGGTGCCGCGTAGGGAGATGCCGTCTCCGTCGCCACGGCTGCTGAAATAGGCGCCGCCGCCGAGGAGGGCTTTCTGGCCGCATTCGAGGCGGATGCAGTCTCCGGTGCCGCTTTCGAAGCCGCCTGCGGTGACGTAGAAGAAATTGGGGTCTTGCGGGGAGGGGGTTGTATTGTGTTGCCAGTAGCCGTGGCGACCGAAGCCGACATAGGAGCCGATGAGTTTGGTAGAGGCGCCGGGGCCGTTCTGGACGATGTTGTCGGTCGTGTCGTGATTGGCGCGAATGGTACTGTTCATGAATTCGACGGCGTGGTTGCGACCGTCCGCGCCGGTGCCGTTCAGAAGAATGACCTGTTTATCGGTAAAGTTCCGAAATGTGGTGGCGGTGATGCGGACGCGGTTGGCGCGCCTGATCCAGAGGCCATTGGCGCCGTGTTCGATCAGGCAGCGTTCGATGGTGGCGTAGGCGATGCTGTCTGACAGGCATAGCAGGAAGCTGCCGGGTTTCATGCCGTCGCCGTGCAGGGTGAGGTCCGCGATGTGGAGGCCGCGGATTTTTTTGAACCAGAGGCCGTGATCGGCGCCGGTGCGGAGGGTGAGCATGGTGCCGTTGCGGCCGTCCCCGATGGCGCGTCCGATGAGGCGCAGCGGGCGGCCGGAGAGGATGACCGTTTCGGAAATCGTGAAGTTTCCCGGCGGGATGGCGATGGTGCCGCCTCTGGGGAGGAGGGACCAGGCGTGGTGCAGGAAGACGGAGATATCGTCCCCGCTTTTGGCGCCGAGGGTATCGAGGCTGATGAGGCCGGCGGGGTTTTCGGTCATGTTGTGCCGGGACGGGAAATTATGGAGCGTCGGGTTCGGAGGGGAGCATGTGGTCCTTGACGGAGAGGACGATCAGCAGGCCGATGAGCCAGAGTGTCGAGAGGCCGATGAATGTCAGGGCGGTCCATCTGATGGGGCGTGGCAGGCGGGCGTGGCGGGGGGCGTAAGGGGAGACGTAGGTTTCGAGATAGTTGTGTTGTGTGGCGGCGTCGAGCCGTGCGGTTTCGAGGAGTTGCAGGAGGGAGCTGTCGAATGTGGTGAGGAAATTGCGCTCGAGTTCGAGGTATTCGTAAGCGTTCATCTGGCGGGGGAGTTTGGCGTCTTGGGTGTGGTCCGGGCTGGTGTCGCCGCCGATGTCTTTCGTGGCTTCGCGGAGCTGGGCCTGTGCGGCTTCGATCTGGCGGTGCAGGACGCGGCGTGTGGGGGCGTTGGGGGCGATGGAGCGGGCGAGTACGGAGTCTTCGGCGGTCAGGGTGTCGATCGACTGTCGCAGGGTGTCCGTGTAGGTGAGCATGGCCTGTGCGGCGGCGGAGGGGTCCGGGCTTTTCTGGGCATTGCGGAGGGCCTGTTCGCGCAGGAGGACGTCTTTCAGGCGGGTGTCGATGCGTCGGACGGCGCTTTCGGCGAAGCGGACCTTATCCTGGCGTGCGCCGGCGGACATATTGTTGACGACGGATTCGCTGAGGGTCTGCAGGGCGTCCGCGATGATGAGGGCGTTGCGGGGGGAGTAGGTGGTGACGGAGACGGTAGTGAGGCCGGTGGTGACGTCGAAGCTCACGTTGGTGGTGAGGGTGTTCCAGTACCAGAGCATGCGTTCGGGGGTGCCGTCTCCCCACCAGTAGCGGCCGAGGAGGTCGCCCTTGGGGTCGTCCAGCATCTGGCGCAGGTCCATGCGCTTTTCGAGGTCCAGGATGACCTGTGGGCTGGTGAGGTAGTCCGCCACGACGTAATCCGCGACGGTGGGGGCGGCGCTGGGCAGGTCTCCGCCGGTGGAGGCGGCGGCGGCGATGCTGCCGTTGCCTTGCTGGGGGCCGTTATTGTTGGGCTGGTAGATCGAGAAGCGGAATTGCGTGATGTAGCGCGGGCGGGCGACGAGGCCGAAATAGAGGGCTACGAGGAGGGTCGGGAGGACCGCGACGAGGAGGAAGCTGCGGCGGATCGGGCCGCGCCGCGTTTTGCGCGGGCGTGGCGGGAGGGCGTAGGGTTCGTCCATGGAAATAGGCCGGTTTTTTAGTGCCAGAAGGCGGGGCTAGCGGCTTCGTCGGCTTCTTTCGTCAGCCGGTCTGCGGGGTGATGGACGATGTGGGAATAGTCGTCGCAGAGGGTCATGTACCAGAGGTGTCGTTCACCGGTGACGGGATCGGTGTGCAGTTCAGTGGGGGTGCTTGCGTGACGGGCGAGGCCGGGGGGCGTGGTTTCGGGCATGCCCCAGGGTTTGCTACATGTTCCAGTCTTGCCCAGCGTGGATGCGAGGGCCTGCGAGGCCATGCCGCTGCGGGGGTTGTGCCAATCGTCCCGTGCCCATTTTTCCCAGCGTGTGAGGCCGTATTCGCGCGTCCAGTAGGTGCGTTCGAGCTGTTCGGACTTGCCGGGGCCGTTCTGGTCTTTCGCGGCGCTGGCGTAGTGATCGGAGATGATGGAGTTCAGGGTGGCACCAGAGGTGTAGGTGAAATCCGTGGGGCGCCAGGCGGTGTAGCCGGGGTGGTATTTCGCGGGGCAGGCGGCGGCGGCTTCATCGGCCTTGCCGACGGCGAGTTTGGACTGGAAGACCTGCCCGCCCGCGCCGAGGCTTCGGGTGGGGCCGAGCACCCAGCCGCGGAAGAAGCGGCTGGAGCGGGTAGGGTCTTTTTCGCAGAGAGGGGAGAGGAAGTTCGAGAGTCCGACGGGGCTCCAGCTTCCCATGATGAAACCGTATTCGGCGTCGTGCCATTCGATGGAGGCACCGATCTTGTCGCTGGTGCCGGGGCCGTGGCAGGCGGTGTCTTCCGGGCGGTGGGAGTAGAGGCTGACGATGCGGGTAGTGTCGCCACGTTTAATGGGGATGTTGATCTTGGCGATGGGGCCGCCGCCATCGGGACAGTGATTGGCGTGGCTTGGGAAGTTCGTCAGGAAATAGGGGGGAATTTCGCCGTCCCTGATGGGGCGCATGTGGGTGCAGCCGGGTTCTCCCGGTGCGTGGTCCGGGTCGATCGCATCGCCTTTGGTGCAGATGTTCATGGTCATGAAATGGGCCATTCCGGCGGCTTTCTGCGCGTGCGCGTGCCCGTGGGAGAGTGCGAACGTGCAGGCCAGAAGGAGGGTGCGTTTCATGTCAGTAGGTCATTCCGTTGATACGGGCGGCGTCGAACTGCCATTTCGGTTCGGAGAGGGAGACGGCTTTCGGGAGGGGGAAGGCATCGAACAGGGCGGCCTCGTCAAGCCGGACGGGTTCGTAGGTGCTGTCGATCCAGGCCATGAGGGCTTTCCAGTCGCACGGGGTGGTGCGGTCCTGGCCGTAGATGGGGAGGTGATCGTGTGTGGTGCCGCTGTACCAATCATGTACGCGGTGGTCGATCGGGGTTTCGGGGTTCATGAGGGAGACGCGTTTCGGCCCGACGGGGTTGGTCCCGAACCAGATGCAGGGGATCTGGAAGGCTTCCGCGATGACGAGGCCGTGGAAGCTGGTGGAGGCGATGCATTTGCAGGCGCGGATCTCGTCGATCTTGTCGAACAGGCCCTGTGTGGAGTTCGGGGTGAAGGTGTTGATGATCTTGATCTGGCCATGCAGGTCCGGCGGGATGCCGTAGCGGGTGAGGGCGGCGCGGGGGAGGCCGTCCGGTGTGGTCTGGTCCAGTTCGGTGATGTGGAGGATGACGCCCAGTTCCCATTGCTTTTCGGGCGTGGGGGTTGGGGTGAAGCGGGGGAGATACCAGACCGGGTCGCCGTAGATGGCGGGGACGGCGATGCCTTGGGTGCGGAGGGTCGCGGCACTTCTGGGACCGCGCAGGCCGTAGGCGTGGAAGCGTGTGTCCGGCGGGAGGGCGAAGCTGGCTTTCGCAGGGTCGAACGCGTTGCGGGTAGCGTCGATTCCGGTGCCCCAGAAGCGAACGGTGCCGTTGCGCTGGGCCTGCCCGATGGTGCCGACGCCGACGAGGCGGTCTTCCCTGCTGTCGAAATTGCGGCGGAGGATGGGTGTGTCCGCGATGATGGAGATGGTGAGGGCGCTGAGGGCGTCTCCCAGATTGGCCCAGGGGTTGGTTTTCGTGGTGGCGGCCCAGGCGAGGGGGATGGCACCGAGGTTGGCGACGATGTCCTCGAATGGGGGGAGAGGGCTGGATGCGAGCGCGGGGTTTGCGAGGGGGGACGATTTCTCGCGTTTGGGGGGTGGGGAGCGGCGAGCGTCCGCGGCGATCAGGTCCGGCACGGTGTGACGGAGTTGCAGGCCTTGCAGCAGGGGACTCTGGAACACATCCTGACCGGGTTTGGCGGTGATGGGAGCGACGTCGAACGGGGCGCCGTTCAGCAGGCCGTCCTCATCGGCCTGGATGGGGGTCCAGGCGGTATCGATCGCGGCGATCAGGTCTTCCCAGTTGGTTTCGCGGCGGCGGTCCTGCACGTACATCGGGAGGGATTTGACGCCAAGGCCGGAATAGAGATCGGCAATGCGGAGATCGATTTTGGATTCGGCGACGGGGGCGACGGTGGTGAGGCCGGGTTTGGGGCCGTGGGGGGGGAAGTAGAGGCAGGGGATGCCGTAACTTTCCGCGAGGACCATGCCGTGCAGGGAGGTGGAGACGATGCGGCGGCAAGAGAGGATTTCGTCCGTCTTGTCGCGCAGGGCATCCGTGCTGACTTCGGTGACGGTGTTGATGAGGTGGATGCTGCCCTGAAGGCTTTCGGGGATGCGGTAGCGGGCGTAGATCTCGCGCGGGTTGGCGATCAGGCCGCGATCGGAGAGTTCCGAGAGGTGCAGGATGACGCCGAGCTCGTATTTTTTTTCGATATTGGGGCGATAAAAGCGGGGCAGGAGCCAGACCGGGTCGCCGTAGGGGATGGGGGCAGGGTTGCCGCCGCTGAGGAGGGCGTTGGAGATGGGGCCGCGCGTGGCGCAGAGTTCGAACTGCGATTCCGGGGGGGGCGTGTAGGGGATGCGTTCCTTGTCCGGCGCGCTGGGGTTGGCCCAGCCGGAGCTGCCTGTGCCCCAGAACCATGTGGTGCCGTGGCGGAAGCCGTGGCCGATGGTACCGACGGCGGCGAGGCGGGGTGTGTAGGAGCGGGAGGGGACGCGCTCGACATGCTGGCCGGAGCAGAGGGCGACCATGACGGGGCTGAGGGCATCCCCGTAGTTCAGGTAGTCCATTTTCTCGGTGCTGCCGGCCCAGCCGAGGGGGATGGCGCCGAATTTCTCGATGACGGACTGAAAGGCGTTCCGGAGAGTTGAGGAACGTGATTGCATGAAATTCATACCGTGGCAGTCCGTATTCGGGAGGAGGTTCCAAGAGAACGACGCTGGATTCTCAGGTAAACGGAAGGCTCTGTAAGTTCAACGTTAAAGAATATCAAATTATGATTAACGTAAATATCGGATTTAGATTTTTGTAAAAATCCTTTATCGAGGAGGGGTGAGAAATCGAGGTGTGAGATCGATGTTGTACCAGAGTGAAGCGCAGGCAATATTTCGAATGCTTCCGGAGGGTATTGCACGAAAGTTTTATTACAGTCGGGAAATACTGGGTGGGCTGGAGGAGCATGAGCCGAGCTTCTCGGCTGCGGATCTTCCGGATGACGACTTTGCCGGTAGTGAGGCAGACCCGTTTGATCGGACACATCTCTGTCGGGCTTTATATGCGTTGCCGCGTTCTGACGGGCGTGATCCTGCGCATGTCGTGAGTCCTGGCCTTCTTGCGGAGAGTGTAGCGGCGATTTGCGGCGGCGGCTATAATTTTATTTCGATCAGGCAAGAAAATATCTTTGGGGGGATGTTCGTCGAGTGGGGCGCGCGGGGGGCGGCGCGGCGCGGTGTGGCGTTTGTGTGGGCGGTGGATGTGGAGGCGCCTGAGCGGCCGCTGAAGATTCGAATCGTTGCTGATGGCGTGGCTGTTTTCAACGGGACGACTGCGCCGGCGCATGGGCCTTCGGTGCTGGATACGGGGTGGCGCCTTGTGGCGGGGGTGACGATTCGGCTGGAGGTGGAGGGGCGAGGTGCGGCGGCTGCCTTGCCGCTATCGGCGCGGGCCTGGGAGGGAGCGGAGGACCGGGCTGCGCTGACGGCGATCGTGAAGCGGACGGAGGGGCTTTGCGCGGGTGGGGCGGTGATTTCGCGGGAGAATACGACGCCGCAGATCATGGCGCGGCTGGATGGCGTGCAGGAGGCGGGGCCTGTGCCGCGTAACCGGGTTCCGGGGTTTGTGCGGTATCTTGCGGGGCGATTCGAGGCGGCGGGGAAGGTTGGGACGCCGCTGGCGGCGGTGTCGTGGGTGATCGGGGAGTTGCTGGAGAATCCGGAGCAGCGACGTTTGTTCCGGTTGAGCACGCAGATGCAGGCGTTGTTCGCGGAGCCTGCGTTCAGCCGCCGGGTGATGACGCATGACGCGAGTTTGGCATTGTTTGCGTTCTGGCGGCGACATTACAACCAGATCGATATTTTCTCCGAGGTCGGGCTGCGTCGGATCCAGTATAATTTCGCGACGGCGCCTTATATCGCGGAGGGGAACAATGCGCTGCTGGTGACGGCGGCGATGCGGGAGCAGTTGTCCCGGCCTGCGCCGGGGATCAAGGGTGGGGAGATTGCGTGGAGCTGGTATTGGGTTTTGCAGCATGAGGACCGGGGGCAGGATGCGCGGCTGCGGGAGGCGGGGTATGCGCGGCTGACGTCGCTGCGGGAGTTGATGGCCGATATCGTGAGGCCGGAGCGACTGTCTTTCAATCCGGCGTCCTGGCATGGGGCGTGGAGCCTGGTGGAGCGTCGTTCGACGAGCGCGTTTTCGCGGTTCGACGTTGCGATGCTGGCGCAGGTGACGCAGGAGGCGCCGGCGCTGGCGCTGGCGGCTCTGGGGCCGGAGCGGTGCCGGGCGTTGCTGATGGCGGAGGTGTATGAGCGGTTGCCGCAGTTGCTGGGATTGTCCGCCCTGCCGGATGCGCGCGTGCCGCGACTGGTGGAGCGGGCTGTGATTCCTGCGATGTGCGATCTGGCGATTATCGGGCATCACAACCAGACCGGGCTGGGGCGTAACATGGGGATGTTCGCGCAGGCACTGGAGGGGATGTCTCCGCTGCTGTTCAATGCGGATAACGGGGTGTGCCTGAATGGGGAGCCTGTGGCGGAGCTGCGGGCGCGGGTGGTGATTCTGTGCGTCAATGCGGATCGGGCGCCGGAGGTGATGGCACGGTTCGCGCGGTTGTGTGAGGGCGCGCATGTGATCGGGTTCTTCCTGTGGGAGACGGATCGGCCACCGGAGGGACATCTGCTGGGGTCTCAGGTAGTGGATGAGATCTGGTGCCCGACGGAATATGTGGCGCGTGCTTATGGGAAGATCACGTCCACGCCGGTAGTGAATATTCGCAAAGGCCTGACTTTGCCGCCGGATATCGCGGCGGTTTCGGAGCGGCTGCATGGGGATGGAGAGGCGTTCACGTTTCTGTGTCTGGCGGAGTTTGGTTCCGGGATTATCCGCAAGAATCCGCTGGATGTGGTGCTGGCGTTCGAGCGGGCGTTTCCTGACCTGGAAGATGATGGCGTCCGGTTGCTGGTGAAGCTGCGGGAGATCACGCCGGGGCACTGGAGCAATCAGGACGGGTATTGGGAGGAGCTGGAGGAGCGTATGACTCTGGACCCACGCATACGGCTGGTTGTGGGCGATGTTTCGGACGATGAGTATTGGGCGTTGCTGCATGGGTCGAATGTATTCGTGACGCTGCATCGGTCCGAGGGGTTTGGGTATGGGGCGGCGGACGCGATGTTGTTCGAGCGGGGGGTGATTGCGACGGATTATTCCGGGACCATGGATTTTTGCGACGAGGAGACGGCTTATCCGGTGGGATATACGTTGATTCCGACGCCACCGCAGCAACTGGGCGCGCAGGGTTATGTGGGGAACTGGGCGCGTCCTGACATCGATCATGCGGCGGCGCGGATGCGGGAGGCGCGTGCGGATCGGGAGGGGCTTGAGGCGCGGGGGCGGCGTGGTGCGGAGCGGGTTCGGACATTGTATGATTTCGCGGTATGGCGGGAGGATGTGACGGCGCGGGTTCGGGCGCATCTTGTGGGGGGGAATAATGATGAGGTGCGTGTGGAAAGGGTTCGGCCGTGACGATCTGGCGCCGCACCGATGTCTGGCTGGCGCTGATGTTGCGAGATATTGCGACGCGGGGAGGGGAATCGCGGTTGCGGTATGTGATCGTGATGCTGGAGCCGTTTGGGCAGTTGGCGATGATGTATGGAGTTTTTGCGTTTATCGACCGGAAGCCGGATTTCGGGCGATCGTTGTTCGTGTTTCTGGCGTCCGGTGTGGTGCCGTATTTTCTGTTCACGCATGTGGCGTCCCGTGTGGGCAGTGCGGTGCGTGGGGGGGGGCGGCTGCGGGCGAGCGGGCGGATCGTGACGCTGGATCAGGTTGTCTCGCGATTTGTGCTGGAGTCGCTGACGGTTGTGGTGATGGCGGCGGTGACGTTCGGGATGGCGGCGTTGCTGGAGGTTCCGCAATCCGTTCCGGTTCATCCGATGGTTTTGGTGATAGCGTTCGTGCTGACGGCGTTTCTGGCGATGGGGGTGGGGGTTGTGAATGGCGTGTTGTCGCTGGCGTTCGGGGCGTATGCGATGATCTGGTCCATCGTCGCGCGGTCTTTGATTTTCTTTTCCGGCGTGTTTTATGCGGTAGATTATCTGCCGCCTCGCTGGCGTGTGGTGTTGAGCCTGAATCCGGTTTTGCATGGGACGATCATGTTTCGTGCTGGTGTATATGACCGGTATCCGGTGGCGACGCTGGATATTTTTTATCTGTGTAGCTGGGTGTTGGGAGTTTGGCGTTGGGGCTGGTCCTGTTGCGGGGTCGTTCGGTGCGTCGCGTGGTATGAGGATCGGGCTTCGGGATGTGGGGTTCGGGCATGGGGGGGAGGTGGTTTTCCGGGGGGTGACGCTGGAGGCGCGGGTGGGTGAGGTGCTGGGGGTTCTGGGGGGGCGAAAATCGGGCAAATCGACATTGATCGGGTTGTTGGAGGGTCGGCTTGCGCCGCAATCGGGGCGGGTGGAGCGGTATGGGCCGGGGTTACCGCCTTTCGGGCAGGTTCCGTTCGTGGATCGGCGGGAGAGTGTTCGTAATACCATACGGTTTGCAGGACGAATTCATGATCTGGATGGGGATGATCTGGTCCGGTATGTGGATGCGATCGCGGGTTTGGGGGCGTGGCTGGACGGGAAGCTTGCGGTGTTGCCGACGGTGAAGCGGACGGCGCTGAATTATGTGCTGAGTTATGTCCTGCCGCGTGCGGCCTATCTGATAGACGAGAATTTCGCGCCGAGTTCCGTGCCTGCGTTACGGGCACCCTGTCTGGCGCTGATACGGGAAAGGTGCCAGTCTGCGCCGGTGGTTTTTGCGACGCGCAGCCCAGTTGTGGCGCGGCAGTGCTGCGATCGGCTGGGGGTAATCGAGGAGGAAAGGCTGGTTGTGTATCCGACGGTTCGCGAGGCGATCTTGCGGTTTCGGGCGCTGGAGGCGGAGCGTTGAGTATTTTCTTGTTTCGGAGTGTTTATTATTTCTGCGTTGCGGCTTGCTGACCGTGTGTTTCTATGAAATGAAAATACGGTTACAAGATCATCATAAGGGAGCGGGACATGCGGAGATTACTGACGGCTTCGGTCGTTATGGCGGCGAGTTTCAGCGGAACGACGCTTTACGCGAAGCCAATGCGGATTGCGGCTGCCTCCGTATCTTCCCAAACGGTATCTTTCGATGTTGTGCTGCCCTTGCGTGACAAGGCAGGGCTTGAGGCGCTCTTGCGGCGCCAGCAGGACAAGACATCGGCTGATTATCATCAGTGGCTGACGCCTGCCGAGTTTGCCACGCGGTTCGGGCCTGACGCGGCGCAGGTGGCGAAGGCTTCGGCGGCGTTGCGAGGGCGGGGGCTGACTGTGGTTCAGGAGGGGCGTATCCTGCGCGTTTCCGGAACCGGCGATGCGGCTGGGAAGATGCTGGGGACGCATCTGGCGATGGGACGTACCGCGAATGGCCGCCTGCGCGCGTTTGCTTCGGGTGGAATGGTGTTGCCGGATAGCTTGAGGCAGTCCGGGGCGATCGTTCTGGGGTTGGATCGTGATGCGCACGAGGCTCATCCGTTTTCTCATCGTGTGGCGATGGCCAAGGGAATGGTCGATCCGCAGAATCGGAAAAGTGCCACGGGTGGATATTGGTATGGAGATCTGAAGCAGGCTTATCAGTATCCGTCCTATCAGACGATGATTACCAAGAACGGGGTGTCGCAGCGGCTGGACGGCACGGGCGCGACGATCGGAATTCTGATGTCTGGAGACGTTCTGGACAGTGATGTGGATGCTGTGTTCAATCATGAGAATTTCATCAAGAACTCCGGACAGGCGAAGAATCCGGCGCTGAACAAGCGGGTCATGATCAATGGTGGGTCCACCACGAGTTCGGGTGGATTCGACGAGGCTTCTCTGGATGTGCAGGAATCGCTGACGGGGGCACCAGGGTCTCACGTCAATCTTTATGAAATTCCAGATTTGAGTGATGACAATATCATTGCGGGTTACAACAGGATCATCACCGACAATGAAGCTGATGTCGTGTCTTCCTCGTTCGGAGGGTGCGAGCTGGACTACACGGCCAAATATAATGGCGGGACGAGTTATCTTTCGATTCTGAACACCGAGCACGAGATTTTCGAGCAGGGGAATGCTCAGGGGATCACGTTCCTGGCGTCTTCCGGGGACGAGGCGGGGCTGGAATGTCCGTCCGTCAATTATGTGGTGAACGGGCAGGCCGGAACGTGGGTGAAAGGTGTTTCCACGCCTGCGGCCGATCCGAGTGTGACGGCGGTTGGGGGCACCAATGTCGTTACGGTGTCCAAGAGCAGCTCGCTGGATTCGGCGTATGTCGGCGAGAATGCCTATGGTGACCCCATGGAGGCTGAGGATCCCTATGGGGAGGGCGCTGATCTGACGGGCGGGTACTGGGGCGCTGGTGGTGGCGTGTCGGCTGTTTACGCCAAGCCGGATTATCAGGTTCAGTCTCCGGTCAATACCGGGTCGGTCGTGCATCGCGCGCTGCCGGATATCGGGATGCAGGTTGGCGGATGCCCGTATGGTGCCGTGACGCCGTGTAATGGTGGCAATTCGCCTTTGAATGGAAATGGCAATACGCAGCGTTCCTATGTGATCGTGGCGGTTGGTGGCCAGTTCTACGGGTTGATCGGCACCTCTGTTTCGTCCCCGGAATTTGCCGGTGCGGTGGCGTTGATGATCGAGATGAAGGGGCGGCAGGGCAATCTCAATCCTTACCTTTACAACCTGAATACTGTTCAGAGTGTGGTTGGGGACAGCCCGAAGTTGCCGACGACCGTGTATCATCGCCATTTGCAGGGTTATAACGGGGTTGTGACCACGAAGACGCCGAATCAGGTGTTGGGCAATTCTTTCAATTATGCGGCCGGGAATGGCACGCCGATCGTGTATCGCCTGATCGGGGCGGGCTGGGCGAAGCCGGCGGGTTTGCCGCAATCAGCCAGCAATCCGTAAGGTTCGGATTGCAATTTCTGGTTTTGGGGACGGCGCGTGGCAGCACGCGCCGTTTTTTTATGAACGGAATGCGGGGTGGATCGTCTTTCTGGAGGGTTCAGCTTGTGGCTGTCTTGTGGAATGGTTGGGGGAAAGAGGGAGATTTCATATGGATGTGCGTGCTGCGATTGCTTTTGAAGCCGGGAAGCCTCTGGAGATCGATACGGTGCAGCTTGAGGGCCCGCGGGGGGCCGAGGTGCTGGTGGAGATCGTGGCGACGGGATTATGCCATACGGACAAGTACACGCTGTCCGGCCAGGATCCGGAGGGATTGTTTCCGGCGATTCTGGGGCATGAGGGGGCCGGGATCGTGCGGGAGGTGGGGCCGGATGTGCGGCATCTGAAGCCGGGCGACCATGTGATTCCGCTGTACACGCCGGAGTGCCGGGAATGTAAATCTTGTCTGTCGCGGAAGACCAATCTTTGCACCTCCATTCGTTCGACGCAGGGGAAGGGGCTGATGCCGGACGGGACGTCGCGCTTTTCCTATAAGGGCAAGCCTGTTCTGCATTACATGGGGTGCTCGACGTTTGCGAATTATACGGTTTTGCCGGAGATTGCGCTGGCGAAGATTCGCGAGGACGCGCCGTTCGACAAGGTCTGTTATATCGGGTGCGGGGTGACGACCGGGATCGGGGCGGTTCTGTTCACGGCGCAGGTCGAGGCGAATGCGACGGTGGTGGTGTTCGGGCTTGGGGGGATTGGGCTGAATGTTATTCAGGGCGCGAAGATGGTGGGAGCTTCGCGGATTATCGGGGTTGATTTGAACCCGGAGCGTGCGGCGATTGCGCGTCAGTTCGGGATGACGGAGTTCGTCAATCCGAAGGATCTGGGGCCAGATGGGGATCTGGTGGGGTATCTGATCGAGCTGACGGGGGGAGGGGCGGATTATACGTTCGAGTGTGTGGGGAATACGACGCTGATGCGACAGGCGCTGGAATGTGCGCATCGTGGCTGGGGTGTGAGTTGCGTGATCGGTGTGGCGGGGGCGGGGCAGGAGATCAGCACGCGACCGTTCCAGCTGGTGACGGGACGGCGGTGGATCGGGTCTGCTTTCGGGGGAGCGCGGGGGCGGACTGATGTGCCGAAGATCGTAGACTGGTACATGGATGGGCGGATCGATATCGACAGCCTGATCACGCATAAGCTGCCTCTGGAGCGGATCAACGAGGGGTTCGACCTGATGACGCGTGGGGAGAGCATTCGGACGGTTGTGGAGTTCTGAGGGATGGAGACGATTTCAGAGGCTGTCTGTTTTGGGGGGCGAGTCGGGTTTTATGAGCATGAGTCCTTGGCTTTGGGGCTACGAGCGAAATTTGGGCTGTTTCTGCCGGAGGCGGCGCTGCGGGGCGAGATCGTTCCGGTTGTTCATGTGCTGGCGGGACTGACCTGCAATCAGGAGACGTTTCTGACGAAATCCGGCGTGGTGCGGTTTGCGGCGCGTCATGGCCTGGCGCTGGTGGCGACGGACACGTCACCGCGCGGAGCAGGGGTTGAAGGGGAGGATGCGGACTGGGATTTCGGGAGTTCGGCGGGGTTCTATCTGGACGCGGTGCGGGAGCCGTGGGCTGCGCATTATCGGATGGGCAGTTACGTGGCCGAGGAACTGCCGGTGTTGACGGAGGCGCGGTTTCCGCTGGATTCGGCGCGACGTGGAATCATGGGGCATTCGATGGGGGGGCTTGGGGCTTTGGTTCATGCGCTGCGGGCGCCGGAACGGTGGAAATCGGTTTCGGCATTCGCGCCGATTGCTCATCCTTCCGTCTGCCCGTGGGGGGAGAAGGCGTTTGGAGGGTATTTGGGGGAGGATCGGGCTTTGTGGGCGGAATGGGATGCGACGGAGTTGCTGAAGGCGGGGCGGCGGCATCCGGGAGAGATTCTGATCGATCAGGGGAGGGAGGATCAGTTTCTGGCGCGGGAATTGTATCCGGAGGATTTCGAGGCGGCGGCCCGGGCGGCCGGGCAGGCTTTGAAATTACGGTTTCATGAGGGGTATGACCATCTGTACTGGTTCATCCAGACGTTTATCGAGGATCATGTTGCGCATCATGCGGCGGTTTTGCAGGGTGGGTTGGAACGTTTAATTAAGACTTGATGCTTATGATGGCTCTTGCTGCATGTGGCGTGACGCGGAATATGGTGTAGCGATATTTTGCGTGATTATACGTGCATGGACGGAAGGGGCGATGTGATGCGTTATCTTGTGACAGGTGGTGCCGGGTTTGTAGGCAGCCATGCGGTGCTGGCGTTGCTGGATGCCGGGCATCAGGTGTGTGTGCTGGACGATCTGAGCACGGGACATCGGGAGGCAGTGCCGGCGGCTGCGGATTTCGTGCAGTGCGATCTGGCGGACGCGGCGGCGACTGAGGCTGCCGTGGGGCGGGGCCGTTGGGATGGTGTATTGCATTTTGCGGCGCTGTCTCTGGTGGGGGATTCGATGCGCGATCCGTTTCATTATCTGCGGCGCAATTACATCACAGCGTTGAACCTGGTGGAGGCCAGCGTTCGGGCCGGGGTGAAGAAGATCGTGTTTTCCTCGACGGCGGCGCTGTTCGGGGGGGAGGATCGGGAGCCGCCGATTCCGGAGACGGCGCTGATCGATCCGGGATCGCCTTATGGGGAAAGCAAGTTCTTCATCGAGCGTGTGCTGCACTGGGCGGACCAGGTTTATGGGGTGCGGAGTGCGTGCCTGCGGTATTTCAATGCGGCCGGGGCTGATCCGCAGGGGCGTGCGGGGGAGGATCATCGGCCGGAGACGCATCTGATTCCGCTGACGATCGATGCGGCTCTGGGACGGCGGCCGGGACTGAAGCTGTTCGGGCGGGATTATCCGACGCGGGATGGCTCCTGCATTCGGGATTATGTGCATGTGACGGATCTGGCGGATGCGCATGTGCGGGCGCTGGACATGCTGGATGACCGGAGCGTGGTGTACAATATCGGGAACGGGCTTGGATATTCCAATCTCGAAGTCGTGCAGAGCGTGGAGCGGGTGAGCGGGCGCAAGGTGCCGTGGGAATGGGCGGAGCGCCGTGCGGGCGATCCGGCGGTTCTGGTGGCGGATTCGACGACGTTGCGGGAGCAGACGGGGTGGACGCCACGCTATGCGGAGCTGGACCGGATTGTGGAGACTGCGCTGCGTTGGCGTGAGGCTCATCCGCAAGGTTATGGGGCCTGACCTTTACCAGGGGACGGTGCGGCCGAGGTAATCGAGATATTCCAGGCCGGGGCGTTTCTGTTTGTTCAGGAGAACCTCGACGAGGCTGGGGATGCTGTCCTGAATGGTGAGGCGGGCTTCGGGGCCGCCGAGTTCGGTCTGGACCCAGCCGGGGGCCATCAGGACCATCGCGCGGGGGGATGTTGCGTGGCGGGCGGCGAAGCTGCGCATGAACATGTTCAGGGCGGCCTTGCTGCCGCGATAGAGTTCGCGCTGGCCGTTTGTGTTGTTGGTGAGGCTGCCCTGACCTGAGGACATGATGCCGAGCAGCCCGGTGGGCGGGACGAGGGGTTCTAGGGCTTCGAGGACGCGCATCGGGCTGAGGGCGTTGGTTTGCATGAGGTGCGTGAAATCTTCGGTGGAGATTTCGGCGATGGTTTGCGTGGGGTTGGGGTTGGTGGTTCCGGCATTGATGAAGAGCATGTCGAAACGTTTGCCTGACAGGCGGTTTTTGAGGGCTTCGAGCTGATCGGGGGCGTTGATGTCGAGGGTTTCGATGGTGACGCGGTTGGGGAAGGCGTCGGCCAGATCGTGTAGTTTTGTGCGTTCGTGGCCTCTGATGGTGCCGGTGACGGCCCAGCCTTTTTGCAGGAATTCGGCGGCCATGGCGTGGCCGAGGCCCCGGGAGGCGCCGATCAGGAGGAGTGTGGACCGGGGGGATGTGGGGGTGCGATGTGCTGTCATGGAGCGGGAGGTGGTGAGGTTTGAGGGTGGGCGCCAGACGCGCGGTGTGCAAACAGATGTTGCGTGTGACGCCTTGTTGGATGTGGGGAGGGTGGGGCGGTGAGTGATGTGGATCTGAATCTTCTGGGGGCGCTGGATGTGTTGCTGGAGGAGGGGAGTGTGACGGGGGCGGCGCGGCGGCTTGGGCTGAGTGTTTCCGCGATGAGCCGGACGTTGACGCGGCTTCGGGTGGCGACGGGCGATCCGTTGCTGGTGCGTGCGGGGCGGGCGTTGGTGCCGACGCCGCATGCTGTAGTATTGCGCGATCAGGTGCGGCGGGTGACGCGGGAGGCGCGGGCGGTGCTTCAGCCACAGGGGGAGAGGGTGGAGCCGGGGTCACTGGTGCGGGTGTTTACGATCCGGGCGAGCGAGGGATTCATGGAGTTTCTGTCGGTGCCGGTTGTGAAGGCTGTGCTGGCGGTGGCGCCGGGGGTTCGGCTGCGGTTCGTGCCGAAGCCTGAGCGGGATGTCCGGGCGTTGCGGGAGGGAGCGATCGATCTGGAGATCGGGTTTGCGGGGGTGAGTGCGCCTGAGATGCGGACGCAGTTTCTGTTTCGGGACCGGATGGTGGGGGTGGTGCGAATTGGGCATCCCCTTTTGTCTGGAGTGACGGCTGAGGATTATGCCGGGTATGGGCATGTCGTGACGTTGCGTGTGGGGGATGAGGGGGTGGATCGGGCGTTGGGGGAGATTGGATTGAAGCGCAACCATACTGTTGTGGTGCCGGGATATCCGGATGCGATGCGGATTGCGCGGTGTTCCGATCTTGTGGCGGTTGTGCCGGAGTCCTGTTTCGGGAATCGGCTGGTGGATGGGGGTGTGGCGGGGCTTGATCGGTTTGAGCTTCCGGTGTTTGGGCCGGCATTTGCGATTGCTGCGATGTGGCATCCGCGTGTAGATGCCGATCCGGCGCAGCGGTGGTTGCGGGGGGTGGTGATGGATGTGTGTCGGCGGGCTTATCCGCAGCGCCGGGTGGAGTGATATTGCATGTTGATTGTGTTTGGCGGACGTCCGGGTTCTGGAAAATCGTCTGTTGCAAAAGAACTTTCCAGAAATTTGTCGGCTGTTTATTTGCGGGTTGACGAGGTGGAACAGGCTATCAAGCGTTCCGAGGGGCTGAGGGGGGATGTTGGGGTGACGGGATATGAGGTGGTGCAGCGGCTGGCGTTATCGAATTTGCAGTTGGGCCTGACGGTGGTGGTGGATTGCGTCAATCCGGTGTTGGAGAGTCGGGACGCGTTTCATCGGGTGGCGCGGGAGAGCGGTTGCAGGGTGCTGGATGTGGAGATTGTGTGTTCCGATGCTATGGAGCATCGCCGCCGGGTCGAGTCTCGTGGGGCTGATATTCCGGGCCATGTTCTTCCAAATTGGGAAGGTGTGTGGATGATGGAGTATGAACCCTGGATGACGGATCGTCTGGTGTTGGATATGGCTGTGCGGTCGTGTGACGATGGTGTTGGCGATATTCTGAAAGATGTTGCGTCTGCTGGAAACGCTTTGTGAGGGCGTTTCCGGGAGGGTAATCAGAGGATGTGGTCTGACAGGGGGGAGTGACGCTGTGGGATGGGGCCTTGCCATCCGCCGCCGAGGGTTTTGTAGAGGGTGACGGTGTTGGAGAGGGTCTGGAACCGGGTGGTGATGCCGCCGAGCTGGGCGGAGTAGAGGGTGCGCTGGGCGATGAGGGTGTCCAGATAGGGGTCGTATCCGGCTTTGAAGCGGGTCATGGCGAGGGTGTACTGGCGGCTGCTGGCCGAGACCAGGGCGTCCTGCGCGGTGAGCTGGTCGAGGTAGGTGCCGCGTCCGGCGAGGGCGTTGGCGACTTCGCGGAAGGCGGTCTGGACGGTTTTTTCGTATTGGGCGATCTCCTCCTTCTTGTGAGCGCGGGCCTGTTTGAGCTGTGCGGTGAGGCGGCCTGCGTCGAACAGGGGGAGGGTGATCTGGGGGGCGATGTTCCAGGCACCCATGCCGCTCTGGAACAGGCGCGTGATGTTGTTGCTGGCGGTTCCGTTGGCGGCGGTGATCTGGATTTTCGGGAAAAATTCCGCGCGGGCGGCGCCGATATCGTCGTTTGCGGAGCGGAGGGTGTGTTCGGCGGCGAGGATGTCCGGGCGGCGGTTGATCATGTCCGACGGGAGGCCTGCGGGGATGTCCGGGAAGGGGCTGACGGTTTCGAGGCTGGTTTTGGTGGCGAGGGACTGGAGGGTTTCGGGGGGGAGGGGTTCGCCGACGAGGAGTTCGAGCTGGTTCAGGGCTTCGGCGCGTTGGCGGGTGTAGATCTGGAGGTTGGTTTCAGCGTCGTGCAGGGCGGATTCGGCCTGTGCGACGTCCAGTTCCGTGCCGGTGCCGACCTGTCTGGTCTGTCTGACGAGATCGTAGGTGTGGCGGCGGCTGTTGAGGACGTTTTGCGTGACGAGGACGGCCTGGTTGTTGGCGACCCAGTTCAGCATGGCGATGGCGGTGCCGGAGATGACGCTGATCCGCATGGATTGCTGGTTCAGGGCGTCTGCCATGTAGCGATCGAACGAGGATTGAGAGGCGCTGCGGATGCGGCCCCAGAGATCGACCTCGTAGGCGGAGACGCCGAAGCCCACCGCGTATTCGCGCAGGTAGAAGGCGCCGCTGTTCTGGGAGAGGCTGTAGGTTCGGGAGTAGATTTTCTGCACGTCCGCCAGTGCGCCGCCGTTTAGGGTTGGGAAGAGGCTGGCGTTTTCGATGTCGAACTGGGCGCTGGCGGCTTCGGCCTGATGCTGGGCGATCCTGAGATCCCGGTTGTTGTCGAGCGCGCGGGCGATCAGGGATTGCATGACGGGATCGCGGTAGAAGGTGCGCCAGTCCGACAGGGTGGCGGCTGTGGTGTTCCGGTCGGGTTTGTAGGCGGCGCCCTGTGGCCATGTGGGGGCGACGGGGGCGGCGGGGCGGTGGTAGTTCGGGATCATGGTGCAGCCTGAGAGCAGCAGGGCCATGAGGGTGGCGGGTTTAAGAAGGGACACGGTCAGGCTCCTTTGCCTTCGGCGTCGAGGCGAGGTGTGACCGGGCTGCCGTTCTGGAGGAAGGAGGGGGGGTGGACGACGAGCTGACTGTTATCCGGCAGGCCGCCGAGGACTTCGATACGTGCGCCGAAATCGCGGCCGATTTCGACCTTGTGGATCTGGATGTGGTTGGTGGCGTCCACGGTTTCGACGGAGAGGCCGTCCGCCTCGTAGTTGAGGGCTTCGGCCGGGATGATGATGGCGGGTGTGGTGCGGGGAAGGTCGAAATGGATGGTGGTGTAGAGGCCGGCTTTGAGGTGGCCTTCGTGGTTGTCCAGTTCGATTTCGACGGGGAGCATGCGGCTGTTGCGTTCGAGGGCGTGGCCGGTGCGGGCGACGGTGCCGGTGAAGGACTGGCCGGGGCGTTCCGGGACGATGACGGTGGCCTGTGTGCCGGGTGTGACCTGTGCGGCGTCTTCCTGCGGGACGTGGACGCGGACGCGCAGGCGATCTGTCCGGGCGACGGTGAAGAGGGGCATGGCGGCGGCGTTATCGGCGCTGACGAGATCCCCGACTTCGACGTTGCGGGTGGTGACGACGCCGTCGAACGGGGCGGTGAGGGTTGTGTAGGCCTGTCGTTGCGCGCTTTCGGCCAGGACGGCGTCTGCCGCGTGTTGTTCGGCCTGACGGGCTTCCTGCGTGATGCGGTCCGTATCGAAGTTCTGTTTGCTGACGGCGCCGCCGGTGACGAGGCCGCCGGAGCGGTGTGCGGTGACGCGGGCGAGGTCCAGATCGGCGCGGGACTGTGCGAGCTGGGCCTGTGCATGGGCGACCTGCTGGTCCAGTTCCGGGGCGCGGATGGTGGCGAGGACCTGGCCTGCCTTTACGGGGGTTCCGATGTCGACGTAGCGATGTTCGATGTAGCCTGAGGCGCGGGCGTTGATGGCGGCGGTTTCCTGCGGGGCGGTTTCGCCCGGGAGGTTGAGGGTGACGGGTGTGGTTGCGGTGTGGACCATCATGGTGCGGATGTCCGGGATCTGGGTCTGGCGTTCGATGGCGAGGGCGCGCGTGCCGGCGTTGTGGGATACGTGGCTGTAGAGGCCGTATCCGAGGGCGGCGAGCAGTGCGAGGCCGAGGAGGGGGGCGGTTCGGGTGGTGGAGCGTGTGGGGGTGTGATCAGACATGGCTGTATTCCTCGAGGATGCGGCTTTCACGTTTTCTGAGGCGGCTGTAGAGCCAGGGGACGACGAAGAGGGTGGCGCAGGTTCCCAGCATCAGGCCGCCGATGACGGCGCGGCCGAGCGGGGCGTTCTGTTCGCCGCCGTCTCCGAGGCCCAGCGACATGGGGAGCATGCCGATGACCATGGCGAGGGAGGTCATGAGGATGGGGCGGAGGCGGGCCTGACCTGCGGCGATGGCGGCTTCGGGGGCGGTGAGGCCTTCGGCGCGGCGTTCCTTGGCGAAGGTGACGAGCAGGATGGAGTTGGCGCTGGCGACGCCGACGCTCATGATCGCGCCCATCAGGGAGGGGACGGAGAAGGTGGTGCCGGTGATGAACAGCATGAACACGATGCCGCACATGGCGCCGGGCAGGCCGAGGACTACCACGAACGGGTCCATGAAGGACTGGAAGTTGACGGCCATCAGCAGGTAGACGGCGATGGCGGCGACGGCGAGGCCGATGCCGAGCCGGTTGAAGGCGGAGTGCATGCTTTCGATCTGGCCGTGGATTTCCACGGTGTTTCCGGGGGAGAGTTCGTGGCGGTGTCTGGCGAGGACGCGGTCCAGATCGTGGGAGATGCTGCCCAGGTCTCGGCCTTCGGCGCTGGCGTCCAGATCCAGCGTGGGCTGGATGTTGCTGTGTGAGATGACGTTCTGGGCGAGGCCGCGTTTGATGGTGGCGACGGTGTTCAGCAGGGCGGGGGTTGCGTTAAGGCCAAGGCCCGGGGAGATGACGGTGTTGCGGAGGTCGTTCAGGCCGTTGATGCGGTATTGCGGGGTCTGGACGGCGAGGGGGTACTGGATTCCGGTGTTGGGATCGACCCAGAAATTGGGTGTGACGGTGTTGGAAGAGGCGAGCGAGACCATGACGTTGCGGGCGACGTCGTTCATCGTCAGGCCGAGATCCTGCGCGCGTTCGCGGTCGATTGCGACGGCGAGTTCCGGGGCTGCGATTTCCTGATGCAGATGCACGTCCGTCAGGCCGGGGATGCGGGAGATGTCCTGACGGATTTCCTGCATGACCTTGCGGTTGGTTCCGGCGTCGTATCCGGCGATGCGGATGTCGATCTGCGCGGGGAGGCCGAAATTGAGGATCTGCGTCACAATATCGGCGGGCTGGAAGTAGAAGATGCAGTCCGGGAAGCGCTGTGCGAGGACGGTCCGGAGTTTTGCGATGTAGCGTGCCGTGGGATGATGATTTTCCTTCAGGGCGACCATGATCTGGCCGTCGTTGGGGCCGACGGTGGTGCCGTCATCGAAGGGCATGGAATAGCGGAAGGGGATACCGATATTGTCCAGCACGAGCTGGCGTTCGGTTTCGGGGACGATCTCGCGGATGGTGTCTTCCACCTGATCGAAGAGTTTTTCCGTGGTTTCGATGCGGGTTCCGGCGGGGGCGCGGACGTGGAGCTTGAATTCTCCGGCGTCGATGCTGGGGAAGAAATCCTGCCCGACCTGGGTTGAGAGCAGGGCGGCGATGACGATCGTGACGAGGGCGAGGGCCGGGACTTTCCACGCGCTTTCGAGAAGGCGCGACAGGGTCTGGATGTATCGGTTGCGGAAGTTTTCGAAGCGGGTGTCGAACCGTGTGCCGAAGCGTTCCAGCCATGTGGGGGGCAGGTTTGCGGCGCGGCGGCGTTCGGCCTGGCGTTCTTCGGAGCGCAGGAGCAGGGCGGCGAAGATGGGAACGAGGGTTCGGCTGATCGCGTAGGAGGCGAGCATGGCGTAGACCACGGCGAGCGCCATCGGGGTGAAGAGAAAGCGTGAGGGGCCGGTGAGGAATTCCACCGAGACGAACACGCTGGAGATGGCGAGGGTTGAGACCAGTGTGGGCAGGGCGATTCCGGCGGCGCCTTCGAGGACGGCCATGCGGAGTTCCGCGCCTTCGTGGCGGATGCGGTGGATGTTTTCGATGGTGACGGTGGCGTCGTCCACGAGGATGCCGACGGCGAGGGCGAGGCCGCCGAGCGTCATGAGGTTGAGGGTTTCGCCGGTGGCGGAGAGGATGGCGATGGAGGACAGGATGGCGAGCGGGATGGAGATGGCCACGATGAGGGTGGAGCGCCAGCTTGCGAGGAAGGCGAGGATCATGGCGGCGGTGAGCAGGCCTGCGATGACGGCTTCGGAGGCGACGCCGGTGATGGCGGCCTTGACGAAGAGGGACTGGTCGAACAGTTCCTCGATCTTCATGCCGGGTGGGGCGGCGGCGCGGGTGATGGGCAGGACGGCGTTGCGGATGGTGTTGACGACGTCCAGCGTGGAGGCGTTGCCGGCTTTCATGATGGAAAGCAGGACGGAGCGGCGGCCTTCGCGGCGGACGACGTTCTGCTGCACGGCGTTGCCGTCCCGCACCTGTGCGACGTCCTGTATCCGGAGGATGGCTCCGGTTACTGGATCGCGCTTGAGGGGCACCTGATTGAGGCGTGCGGCGATGTCGGGCATTCCGTTCATGCGGACGTCGTATTGCGTGGCGCCGAATTTGACGGTTCCACCGGGGAGGGTGAGGTTCTGGGCGTTGACGGCGTTGGAGACGTCCAGCGGGGTGAGGCCGGTTCCGGCGAGTTTGGCGGGATCGATATCGACCATGACCTGCCGGATCTTGCCGCCATAGGGTGGGGGCAGCATGGTGCCGGGGATGGGGGCGAGCTGCTGGCGGATGCGGTAGATGCCGTAGTCGTACAGGTCGCTTTCCGTCAGTTTGTCGGACGAGAGGGAGAGTTGCAGGACCGGCACCGTGGAGGCGCTGTACTGCATGATGATGGGGGGCTGCACGCCGGGGGGAAGGAAGGCGCGGATGGAGTTGGTGGCGGAGACGGTTTGCGCGACGGCGAGATCGACGTTCACGCCGGGCTGGAAATAGAGTTTTTGCAGGACGAGGCCGGGGGTTGTCTGGCTTTCGATGGTGCGGAGGTTGTTGACGAAGAAGCTTTCGGAAAATTCCGTGTAGGTGCTGATGCGTTTTTCGGTTTCGGCGGCGTCCAGCCCGTCGTAATTCCAGACGACCGTGACGACGGGGATGTCGATATTCGGGAAAACGTCTGTTGGCGTACGGAAGATCGCGGAGATGCCGAGGAGGAGGATCAGGACGCCGGCGACGAGGAAGGTGTATGGTCGCCGGAGTGCGAGGCCTACTATTCCCATGGGTCTCTCTTTTCATGAGGCGCGCGCGGCCCTTTTGGGGAGCCGCGTCTTGCCGGGGGCGGGAAACGCGTGGGGGCGTTTCGATGGGGTGGGGGCAGGGCCGCTGGTGCGCGAAGGAGTGCTTGCGGCGGGGGGCGACTGCTTGTGTTGAGCCGATCATGCAATAGGGCTGGCTGGACCCGATAGAGTGATGCTGCCTGTTTCTTGCCTGATTCAATCAGGGTGTGGGCGGGGGGATGAGGTCTGACGGATGGTGGGGCCGGAGATGGGGAGGTGCAATATCATGCCAGGAAACCTTGGGTCTGTTGGTATTCTCTTTCGCATGATGCTTTTCAGGCGGCACTCCGGATCTTGCGGTTCAATTCCGGAAAAGCGACTGCGCGCTTCTGTTTCGGGGCGTGATAGAATGATCCTGCCGATCTCTTGCATGATTCGATCGGATTTTCCCGATGTCGGAGTGAGCGGTTTATGCTAGGCTGGTGTCTGACAGGAGGACTGACGATGCAGGATCGGTTGCGGGTGCTTCGGGAGGTTATGCAGCGCCATTCGGACGGGGAGAGCACGACGACGGCCGTGCCGGGGTTGCTGTTGTTTCGTGCGGATGCGCCGACGGTGCCGGTGACGACGGTTTATGAGCCGCGTGTGTGCCTGATTGCGCAGGGCAGCAAGCAGGTTATGCTGTGCGACAAGATTTTCGATTATGATGCCAGCAATTATCTGGTGGCGACGGTCGATCTGCCGGTGACGGGGCGGATTACGCGGGCGACGCCGGAGGAGCCGTATCTGGCGCTGTGTCTGTCGCTCGATCCGGCGCAGATTGCCTCATTATTGCTGGAGATGCCATGCCAGCAGGGGGAGTCCCATCAGCTTTGCTGCATGTGCCTGACGGTCAGCCCGGTGACGCACGGGATTCTGGACCCGATGACGCGGCTGGTGAGTTTGCTGGATACGCCGGAGGATATTCCGATTCTGGCGTCCACGATCATGCGGGAATTGTTATATCGATTGTTGCAAGGGGAGCAGGGGGCGGTGTTGCGGCAGATTGCGACGGCGGACAGTAATCTGTCGCAGATCAATCGGGCGATTCACTGGATACGGGAGCATTATGCCGAGCCGTTCGAGGTGGCTTCGGTGGCAAGGGTGGCGGGGATGAGTGCGTCTTCGTTTCATCGGCATTTTCGGGCGGCAACGACGATGAGCCCGTTGCAGTATCGGACGCAGTTGCGGTTGCAGGAGGCGCGGCGGCGGTTGATGGCGGAGGGGGGGGATGCGGCGGAGATCGGGTTTTCCGTGGGGTATGACAGCCCGTCCCAGTTCAGCCGGGAGTATCGCCGGATGTTCGGGCAGCCGCCGGTGCGGGATATGATGGGAATACGGCTGGGAACGGCGGAGGGGCTGGTTGCGGCGGCGGAGTAGGGCGGATCAGGGGGCCTGGGATTTTGTATAGGCAACGAGGCGGTTGACCAGGGCAATCCAGTCCTGTGTGGGGTCGTAGAGGGGGATCGCTGTGGGGGGATGATTCAGCATGTGTGTAATGGCGCGGGCGATGTCTTGCGCGGTGGGGGCGCAGAACAGTGTGCCGGGGTGTGAGGCGAGTTGTTCGGTGAGGCCGCCGACGCGGGTGGCGATGGTGGCGCGGTTGGCGGCGATGGCGGCCCCGGCGACACCGCTCTGGCTGGCTTCGCGGTAGGGGAGGACGAGGGCGTCGGTCCATGCGATCAGGGAGGGGATTTCGGTTTCGGGCACCCAGCGGTTTTCGACCTGGACTCTGGAATCCTGTTGCAGGCGCTGGAGGGTTTCCGAAGGGGGGCCGCTGCCGACGATCCGCATGGTGAATGGGGTGCTGGCGGTGAGGAGGGCGATGGCGTCGGCCAGAAGGTCCAGCCCTTTGTAGTGCAGGAGCCTGCCGAAGAACAGGAGCCGCATTGGGCCCTGATGGGAGAAGATGGGGGGGAAGCTGTGGTCGTAGAAGCTGGGGGGGAGGGTTGCGAGGAAGGGAGGGGGGCGGGTTCCGGTAAGGTGTCCGGCGACGTGGCGGCTGAGGACGGCCAGCATGTCCGCGTGGTGGATCAGGCGGTTTTGCAGGGCCATCTGGAAGGGGTAGCCGTCTCCGGGATGTGCGTCCGCGTCGTGGATGAAGACGAGGGTGGGGATTTTGAGGCTTTTGCAGGCGACCAGCATGATGAGGTCGAGCGGGCCGGGCATGGCGCAGATGGCGAGGTGTGGTTTCAGGCGGCGGAGAGCACGGCGGAGGGTGACGAACAGGAGGGGGCTTTGGGCGATGCGGCGGAGGAAGCCGGTCAGGCTGGTATAGGTGCTGACGGGGATGGCGATGGGGAGGGTGGCGGGATCGTAGATTTCGCTTTGTCGGGAGAGGGATAGCAGGATGTCGTGCTGGCCTTGGGCCTGAAACCCGCGCAGGAGGTCGAGTGCGAAACGGGGGCCGCCGCCGCGTTTGCCCCATTGCCAGATCAGGATTTTCATGGTCGTGGCCTGAGGGTTTCGAGGGCTTGCATGAGGGGGGCGGCGCTGAAGCGTTCTTCGGCGCGTTTGCGGGCGGCTTTGCCGAGTTGGGCGCGGAGGGGGGCGTTGTCTGCCGCGAGGCGCAGTTGCTGGGCGGCGTGTGCGATGTCGGCTTCGGCCCAGACGGCGTTGGGGGCGTGAAAGACGCCGCGCGGGTCGTGCGCGGGGATGAGGGTGTATCGGGCGGGGAGGGCACAGGTTTCGTCCAGATATTCGGCGGTGGCGGACCAGTCCGTGCTGATGATGGTACGTTCGAGCAGCATGGCCTGGGCGGGGATGAGGCCGAAGCCTTCGCTGCGGTGGAGGGAGAGGACGATATCGGCGTGACGCATGAGGGCGTGCAGATCCTGCTCCGGGAAGGTTCGGGTTTCGAGCTGGATGTTGGTGGCGCCGTGGATGGCGGCGCGGATCATGGTCATGTCGTCCGGGTAGTGGTCGGTTTCGGAGAGTTTCAGGACGAGGTGGCGATCTGGCCGGTTGCCGAAGGCTTCGCGGAAGGCGCGGATGGCGGCGAGGGGGTTTTTGCGCGTGAAGCTGGAGGCAAGGCTGAAGCAGACCATGACGATGACGGCATTTGCGGGCAGGTTGAAATCGGCGCGGGTGAGGGCGGAGGGGCGTGGTGGGTCCGTGGCGATCGGATATGGGACGATGGCGATAGGGGTTTTTGTGATGGTCTGTAGGGCGTCTGCGGTGAAGCGTGAGGGGACCCAGATAGTGTGGGTGCAGGCGAGGCCGGTGCGCCATATCGGGGGGAGGGTGGGAAGTTCCCAGGCCCAGTGGCCGATGATGGGGTGAGTGCGTGTGAAATTGCGGCCGAGGCGGGTGAGGGCGATGGGCATCTGGGGGCTGTTGACGTGCAGGATGAGGGCGGCGTGGGGGGGGATGCTGCGTTTTTCGGCGGGGGTGGGGCTTTTGGGGGCTGTGAGGGTGCCGAGGTCGAGCGAGTGGGTGGGGAGGGTGGTTTGGCGGAGCGCGTGGGCCATGAGTCTGGCGCCGGCGCCTAGGCCGGAGGGGCGGGAGAGTTCGCCGGCGATGGTGACAGTGCCGTCCCAGGTGGGAATGGGTTTGCGGGCCTTGGGGGCGAGGGCGGCGGAGGCGCGGTAGAGGGCGGTGCGGCGGGCGTCAGGGGGTAGGAGGCGCCAGAGATGGGTGAGTGCGGTTTTCATCGTGTGGGGCTTTTGGCAGCGGGGGTCATGCGTTCTGGCTCCGCTTTATGGCCGCGATTGGTTGACATGAGTTTAACGGGGCGAGAAAATATTCTGTAACTCTTTGAGCGGTCTTGGGAAAAACTAGCAGCGTGGCCGGGGGGCAACAAGCCCCGGGCGGTTGTGATGGGCAGGGAGGTGGGGTGATTGATCTGCGGGGGTGCTATCGCATAGGTTGCGCCGCATATTCATCCGCCGGGGTGAGGAACGATGATGGGGAAGGGGAAACATGTCCGACTATACGATTTTCGTCGATGTAGAGGATCTGTTTCAATATGGGGAGGCCAATCCCAGACCGAGCGGGATTCAACGGCTGGTATTCGAGATTCTGAAGGTGCTGTCTGCCTGTGCGGCTGAGCGGGCGTCACGGCCGCGGATCGTGTTCGTTCGGGAAGGGGGGGCGGAGGCGCCGCTGGTGGAGGTCGGGTTCGAGGCGATTCGGTCCTTGTTCGAGGGGTTGACGGGGGATGCGGACGACGCAGCGGTGGCGGTTCAGGCGCCTGTGCGGTTGCGGCGCAGGCAGTCCGTGCGGGGACGGATCGCGACTGTGCGGCGTCTGGTCGTGCGGTCTCTGGAGATGTTGCCGCCTGCGATCGGGGAGCCTTTTTTGCAGGCCGGGGTGTTTCAGGTGCGGGCGTTGCGCCTGACGGCGGGGGCCGTGCGGGCACGGCGGCGGCGGGTTGTGCCGCAGGCTGGCGTGGCGGAGGCTGCGCCGCGTGAGGCGGTTTCGGGGAGGGTTGTGGAACGTGCGGAGGGGGATGTTTTCCTGATTCTGGGGGCGCCCTGGGCGCGGGAGAGTTTTGGCCGCCGGTTGCGGCGTGTGCGGGTGGATATGGGCATTCGGCCGGTTTTGCTGGTGTATGACCTGATACCGGTTCGGCGGCCGGAGTGGTGCCATCAGAGTCTGGTGGCGGATTTTACCCGCTGGCTTGAGGAAACCTTGCCGCATTGTGCCGATCTGATGGCGATCAGCGATGCGACGGCGGGAGATGTGAACCGGTTCGTGGCGGCGAAGGGGTTGAAATTGCAGCAGCCGATCCGGACGATTCCGTTAGGGACGGGGTTCGGGATTGCGGCGCAGGCGGGGTTTGACGCGGGTGTGAGGCCGTTGGGGCTGCCGAAGCCCGGGTCCTATGTGTTGTTTGTTTCGACGATTGAGGCGCGGAAGAATCATGCGCTTTTGTTCCGGGTGTGGAGCCGCCTTTTGCGGGACAAGCCGCGCGATGAGGTGCCGACGCTGGTGTTTGCCGGACGTGTGGGGTGGCTGGTGGCGGATCTGATGCAGCAGTTGGACAATACGGATTATCTGTCTGGTGCGATTCGGTTGATGGCGGATCCGTCCGACAGTGAATTGCGCGCACTTTATGAGGGGTGCCGGTTCACGGTGTTTCCGTCGTTGTTCGAGGGGTGGGGGTTGCCGGTTTCGGAAAGTCTGGTGCTGGGGCGACCTTGTGTGGCGTCTCATTCCACATCGGTGCCGGAGGCCGGGGGGGTATTGACGCGGTATTTCGATCCGGAGAACGAGGATGATGCGTATCGGGTGATCAGAGACGTGATCGAGGATGAGGCGGGGCTAGAGATATGGCGGGAGCGGGTTCGGGCGGAGTTCGTGCCGGTTCCGTGGATGGCGACGGCGGAGGCGGTGTTGGAGACGTGCGATCGGGCGGTTTCTGGTGAGGGGAGCGCATCGCGATGAGCACGCTTTGGCTGGATATTGACGATCTGGTTTCTTATCTGCGGGTGCATGCGCGACCGAGCGGGATTCAGCGGGTCGTTGTGGAGATCGGGCGTGCGTTGCAGGCGGAAGCGCCGGAGCAGGTTGGGTTTGTGTGTCGCGGAAACGGGCCTTGCGATCTGGTGACGGTGGGGTGGGCGCAGATCGAGGAGCTACTGACGCCTGGGGAGGCGCGCAAGGATATGTCCGTTGCGCGGGTGGTGCGGCAGATGGGGCAGGGGAGCGGCGCGGGGGGAACGCTTCGGGCGATCATGGGCGCGCAGGTTCAGGCGGTTCGGGCCGGGGTGGCCGTGCCGGCTGGTCTGGTTCGATATGCGCTTGAGCGGTATGTCGCGCGGCGGCGGGAGCGGCTGGCTGATGCAGAGGCGTTGGGGAAATCCATTGTGCAGGGTGCCGGATATCGGCTTGCGGATGTGGCGCGGCCGGGTGACACGTTGATGGTGCTGGGATCTCCCTGGCATTACGGCGATTATGCGCGGACCATTCGGTGGGTGCGCGATGAATTGCGGATGTCGTTCGCGGTCTTGATTCATGATCTGATTCCGGTTCGGCGGCCGCAGTGGTGCGATCATGGAATCATTATGGTGTTCGCACAGTGGCATCGGATGGTGTTGCCCTTGGCGGACAGGATTTTTGCCAATAGCCGGGCGACGGCGGAGGATGTGACGGCGTTTATGCGGGAGGCGCGCCTGCCTCTGGCGGCGCCTGTGGGAGTAGTGCCGATCGGGAGCGGTTTTGGGGGGGACGCTGATCGTGGAAATGGGGGGACGCGCCGGATATCGGCTGAGTATGTGTTGTTCGTGTCCACGATCGAGGCGCGGAAGAACCATGAATTGCTGTTCCGGGTCTGGCGTCGTTTGCTGGAGACGATGCCGAAAGAGCGTGTTCCGAAGCTGGTTTTTGCGGGACGGTCTGGCTGGCTGGTCAGTGATCTGATGCAGCAGCTTGAGAATTCCCGCTGGCTGGACGGGCATGTGGTTCATGTGAATGCGCCGACCGATGCCGAACTGAACGAGCTTTATGAGAACTGCCTGTTCACAGTATTTCCGTCGTTTTTCGAGGGATGGGGGCTGCCGGTGACGGAGAGCCTTGGGCATGGGAGGCCCTGTGTGTCGTCCAATACGACGTCCCTGCCGGAGGCTGGGGGGGCGTTCGCGCGGTATTTCAACCCGCATGACGTTGGGGATGCGTATCGGGTGATCCGGGAGGTGATCGAGGATCGGGCCGGGCTGGAGGCGTGGACGGAGGAGGTGCGCCGGGATTATGTGCCGACGTCCTGGTCTGCCGCGGCGCGTTTTTTGCTGGGGGCATTTTGAGGTTGAGGACGGCACGCTGTTTTATGGTGTGCTGGACAACGGGTTTTATCGTTAGGGGCGACGGTGCACGGCTCGAATGAGCCGGGCGGTCACCTGAAAAACAGGCGGTCTATTATGGTCGCGTAGCGTTTGCGATTGGTTTTACCCAATCGCAAACGTTCTGGAGCCGCCAGTTTTAGCGGCGCCACCAGCCTGTGCGGGGATTTTCCGGAGGGGCGGCGTCCACATCGACGGGTTGCGGAGCGTCGATGTTTTCGGCGTCGGCCGGGGTGCTTTCTGCGGCGCCTTCCGTGGCCGCGCTGGAAATGGCCTTGCGGGGGCGGCCGCGACTGCGTCGGGAAGACGGTACCGAGGTTTCACTGTCATCCGACGTAGTTTCGGCCTTTGTCCGGCGGCGTTTTGCAGGAGTTTCCGGCTCGGCTTCTTCCATGACGGATGCCACGGGGCTGGCTTCGGCGGAAGATGCCGCTGCGGTTGCCTTCTTGCGGGGACGGCCGCGACGACGCTTCGGGGCCTCCTCGGCTGTCGGGGCGTCGTGCTGAACCGTGGCGGGTGTAGCGGTTTCTGCCGGCGCGGCGATCGAGGCCGGTTCCGTCGGCACGGCGGCCTCGGGGGTGGGCAGCGCCTCCTGCTTCGGCGCAGGAGGGCGCTGTTCCAGAGATTTCGGTTCCGGCTGATGGGCCTCCTCCGCCATCGCAATCACGTCGAAGATATCGAAACGGCCACCAAACGGATCGGCGGGGGTGGGGCCGACCCAGGCGCGCTGCGTGCGTTCCGGCTGATGGCGCTCAGCGTGCTGGCGATCAGAATGCTGACGTTCGGACTGCTGCCGTGTCGGCTGATGGCGATCGCGGGGTGCGCGATCGCGGTGGGCGCGAGCATCGGGAGCATGGCTGGCGGGTGCTGTCGCAGCAATTTGGTCGGCCTGCGTGTCCTGATCGCGCACGGCGCGACGCAGGCGGGTGCGGCGGCGACCGGGTGCGACGGTTCCAGGGGCGATGTCTTCCAGCGCGGCGGTTTCCGTCGGCTCGGCGTGTTGGCGCTTTTCTGTCGGACGGGAATTGCCTGACTGTCTGGCCGGCATGGTGTTTTCGCCACGGGGCTTCCGCCGGGTGTCGGGAGCGGTTTCGAACATCGCGCCCTGGTCCTGATTGTCACGACGGCCGCCACGACGGCGACGGCGACGGCGGCGACGGCCATCGCCTTCGTCGTCCTGCGAATTTTCCTGGGTGATGACGGGGGTCTCCTCAGTCTGGATATCTGTTTCCGGGGCGGCTTCGATGATGGCCGTTCGTTCGACAGGGGCCTGGATCTGGGCGGGAGGGCGGGAAGGTGTGTGTGTGGGCAACGGGTCCGGGGCCTGTGTCTGGATGGGTTGATGGGGGATGGCAGGGCCATGAACCGGGGCGGGTTCGGTCTGGGGACGGAGGCGATCGATCTTGACTTCGGATGGCATCAGGGAGTCGTCCGCCTCGAACGTGACCTGCATCCGGTGGCGGCTCTCGATCTCGTCCAGCCATGTCCGTTTGTGGTTGAGGATGTAGAGCGCGACGCTGGAGGCCACATGGACCGCGATGGCGGCCGCGCGTTGCTTGGTGCCTTCCTCGTCCACGGTGCGCAGGACGTGCAGGGCGGCGCTTTCGGTGCCGCGCACGAAGCCTGTGCCCTGACAGTGCGGGCAGGGAGAGAGGACGGATTCGGTGATGGATGGGCGCAGACGCTGGCGCGACATTTCCATCAGGCCGAAATGCGAGATGTGGCCGACCTGGATTCGGGCGCGATCCGAGCGGAGGGCGTCTTTCAGGCGTTTTTCGACCATGCCGTTGTGGCGGCGGCTTTCCATGTCGATGAAGTCGATGACGATGAGGCCGGCCAGATCGCGCAGGCGGAGCTGACGGGCGACTTCGTCCGCCGCTTCCAGATTGGTGCGGACGGCGGTTTCCTCGACGTTGCGCTGGCTGGTGGAGCGGCCGGAGTTCACGTCGATGGAGACAAGGGCTTCGGTCTGGTTGATGACGAGGTAGCCGCCGGATTTGAGCTGGGCCGTGGGCGAATACATCGCATCGAGATGGCCCTCGACCTGATAGCGCGCGAACAGGCTCTGGCCGCCGCGTTCCTCGCTGCGCCAGAGTTTCACCTTGTTGACGTTGTGCGGCATCAGCATCCGCATGAACTCGCGCGCGCCTTTCCACGCGGGTTCGCCGTCGATGACGATGTCCTCGATGTCCTTGCTGAACAGATCGCGGATGGCGCGCTTCATCAGGCTGGCTTCTTCATAGACCAGCGTGGGGGCGATGGAGGAGAGGGTGTGACTGCGGATATCGTCCCAGAGCTGGAGCAGGTATTCGCAGTCCCGCGTGATTTCCGGGCCGGGGCGTTGTGCGCCGGCGGTGCGGACGATCATGGCCATGCCGCGCGGCAGATCGAGGCTGGTGATGATGTCCCGCAGGCGTTTGCGGTCCGAGTCGGACGTGATTTTGCGGGAGACGCCGCCACCGCGCAGGGCATTGGGCATCAGCACGCAGTAGCGGCCCGCGAGGGAGACGTAGGTCGTGAGCGCGGCGCCCTTGTTGCCGCGTTCTTCCTTGACGACCTGGACCAGGATGACCTGACGGCGGCGGATGACTTCCTGGATCTTGTAGGTGCGCAGGAAGCGTGCGGTGCGGCGTGCGGCGGCGCTTTCCTCCCCCGTATCGTGTTCGCCGCCGACGGTTTCGGGCGTGCGGCGGTGGTGCGTATGGTCTTCCGCCGGTTCGGTGACGGTTTCGGCGTCCAGCTCTTCCGGGACGGGGGCGTCTTCCTCGTGCGTGTCCTCATCCTGGAGGGCGAGCAGTTTCTCGCGGTCCGCGACGGGGATCTGGAAATAGTCCGGATGGATTTCGCTGAAGGCGAGGAAGCCGTGGCGATTGCCGCCATATTCGACGAACGCGGCCTGGAGGCTGGGTTCGACGCGGATTACCTTGGCGAGGTAGATGTTGCCTTTGAGCTGCTTCTTGGTTGATGTCTCGACGTCGTAATCTTCGAGCCGTTCACCATCCATCACGACCACGCGGGTTTCTTCCGCGTGAGTCGTATCGATCAGCATACGCTTGGTCATAAAAAGGAAAACTCCGGTCAGCCACGCATCCGGCGGGTTCGCGCTCCATGATAGGGGAGGCGGATCTCAGCATCGGCGGGGCGGTATATTTGAAAATGACGGGCAGGCCGGAGCGCCTGGCGGACGGGGCGGCGCGCCGGGACGCGATGGTGCGTCCGGTCGTGTCTGTGTCCGTGAGCGTCAGGGCGATTGACATCCAGCCTCGAAACATGGGCCGGTGACGGGATATTCCGATCCGGCGGGTCTGCGCCGATGGCTCCGTTTTTTGTGGGCGGTGGTCCGGTATTCGGGACGACACGGCTTCGCGCAACGGCGCATCGGCAGGATGAGAACGCGATGGCGCGGGAGCTTCGGGGCTGCGGCGAGTCGTGCCGGGCTGCCGTGAGATCGGACCGCGCCGAAATGTCCTCACATCATCAGCATGGCCGATTTGTCACGCTGGAGCAAGCGTTGTCCGTCTTTAATCGTATGGTGGTTGAGTGCGCCACGATTTTGCCGTCAAAGATCGCTAACGGATCGGCCGGATGACAGGTGCCTGGATGAGGGATGACGGGGGTATGAGCGAAGAGCGCTGGGTTTCGACCGGGCGGGGGTGGGTGTTGCGGCGGAGTGTTCTGCTGGGCGTGGCGTCCGGCGTTGCGGGAGCGCGGGCCGGGACGCGACATCATGTGAAGGCGCACGGGTCGGCGCTTCATGCGCCGGCGGTGTTGCGGAATGCGCAGCCTCTGGCGCCTCTGGTGATGCTTGATCCGGGGCATGGGGGGAAAGACCCGGGGGCGATCGGGATTTCGGGGACGTATGAGAAGCATATCGCGGAGGCGGCGGCGACGGAGTTGCGGCGGCAGTTGCTGGCGACGGGAAGATATCGCGTCGAGATGACACGGAGCGAGGATCGGTTCATTCCGTTGGAGGGGCGGGTGGAGATCGCGCAGGACAAGCGGGCGTTGCTGTTCGTGTCCATGCATGCGGATGCGTTGCATGATCCGGGGGTGCGGGGGGCGAGTGTCTATACGTTGTCGGGCGGGGCGTCCGATGCGCAGACGGCGGCGCTGGCGAAGCGGGAGAACAGTGCGGACCGGTTTGCGGGGCCGACGTTTCATGGGGTTTCGCCGGAGGTGCAGGAGATTTTGTCGAGTCTGGTTTCGGAGGAGACGCGGCGCGGTTCCGCGCATATGGCGTCCAGCGTGGTGTCTTCCTTCAGGAGCCGGATCGGGCTGTTGACGCATCCGTCCCGTCATGCGGCGTTCGTGGTGCTGAAATCCGCGGAAATTCCATCGGTTCTGGTGGAGATGGGGTTCATGTCCAACCGGATGGATGAGGCGGCGTTGCGGCAGGCATCGCATCGGGGGCAGGTTGCGACGGCGATGTGTACGGCGGTGGAGCGGTATTTCGCGTCAGGCCCGGGACTGGCGGCGATGGCGGGGTGATTTTTTCGAATCTTGCGCATTGGGGGTTTCGGACAGACTGCAATCTGCGCTAGGACGCCTTCCATGATTTCGTTTTCCACCCTTTCGCGCGATGTGCGCCTGCCGCTGAGCGGTGGGCTGCTGTTGTTCGCCGGGTGCGTGTCCGCACGGCTTCGACTTATCTGCCCCTGAGCGCATGACGCCGGTTGGTCCGGCGCGTTCAGGGGGTGCCGAGACGATATTGATGCTGTGACAGGCTGCCTTTTTGGGGGCCGTATGAAAGACGAGATTCCATGAGTTTCAATCATCCTTCCTTTGGCCGCATGGACGACGATCGCGTTGTCATTTTCGACACGACGTTGCGTGATGGGGAGCAGTCTCCCGGATTTTCGATGAATCTGGATGAGAAGCTGCGGATGGCGCAGGCGCTGGCGGATCTGGGCGTGGACGTGATCGAGGCCGGGTTTCCGGTGGCGTCCGAGGGGGATTTCGAGTCGGTCCGGCAGATTGCCGAGCGGGTTCGGGGGCCAGTGATCTGCGGGCTGGCGCGGAGTTCGGTGAAAGATATCGAGGCGGCGGGGCGTGCGCTGGAGAAGGCGGAGCGCAAGCGGATACACCAGTTCATCTCCACCTCCGATCTGCACATGAAATACAAGCTGCGGATGGAGCCTGAGCGCGTTCTGGAGCTGATTGCGATGGGGACGCAGACGGCACGGCGGTTTACCGATGATGTGGAGTGGTCTGCCGAGGATGGGTCTCGCACCGATCCGGAGTTTCTGTGCCGGTGCGTGGAGACGGCCATCCGGCATGGTGCGACGACGATCAATATTCCCGACACGGTCGGGTATGCGACGCCGGACGATATGCGGCGGATCTTCGCAATGGTGCGGGAGCGCGTGCCGGGGGCGGACCGGGTGATCCTGTCCACGCATAATCATAATGATCTGGGGTTGGGTGTTGCGAACACGCTGGCGGCCATGGATGGCGGGGCGCGTCAGGTGGAATGCACGATCAACGGGATCGGCGAGCGTGCGGGCAATGCGGCGCTGGAAGAGATCGTGATGGCGTTGCGGACGCGGGCGGATCGCTATCCGTTCCGGACCGGGATCGAGACGACGCGGCTGCTGTCAATCTCACGGTTGCTGGCGACGATCACGGGGTTTGACGTGCAGCCGAACAAGGCGATCGTGGGGCGGAATGCGTTTGCGCATGAGAGCGGCATTCATCAGGACGGGATGCTGAAGAACGCGCAGACCTATGAGATCATGACGCCGGAGAGCGTGGGGTGGGGCAAGTCTTCGCTGGTGCTGGGCAAGCATTCCGGCCGGGCGGCGTTCCGGGACAAGCTCTCGGCGCTGGGCTATGCCGATCTGGACGAGGAGACGGTAAATCTGGCGTTCGCGCGGTTCAAGGATCTGGCGGACCGCAAGAAGGTTGTGTTCGACGCGGATCTGGTGGCGCTGGTGGATGATGAGACGCGCGACCATGAACGTGTGCAGTTCAGGGCGCTGGATCTGTCCTCTGGTTCGACGCGGAAGGCCGAGGCTACCCTGACGCTGGTTGTGGATGGTGAGAAGCGGCAGGTGAGCGTTCAGGGGAATGGGCCTGTGGATGCGGCGTTCTGTGCGATCCATGAACTGTTTCCGCATGAAGCGCATCTGGCGCTGTATTCCGTGGCGGCTGTGACGGAAGGGTCTGACGCGCAGGCGCGGACAACGGTGCGGCTCGAGGAGAATGGCAAGCTGGTGGATGGGCAGGGGGCGGATGCGGATACGGTGGTGTCTGCCGTTCGGGCTTACGTTCATGCGTTGAATAAGCTGCTGGTCAAGCGGGCGCGGACCGAGCCGGATGCGATGACGGCCTGAATATTCATTCAGTCATGAGAAGTGTGCCGATTTTCGGCGCGCTTTCCTGAGAAACACCCGCTTTCCGGTGACCGGAAGCGGGTGTTTTTGTTTTCAGTATCCGTAAGCGCCGCCGCCCTGTTGCGGATAGGGCTGTTGCTGGCCGTATCCGGCGGCTGGCGGATAGGTGCCGGGTGGGTAGGCGCTGGCCGGAGGCTGCTGGCCTTGCTGCTGGGGGTATTGTGGGTAGGTGGTGGGTTGGCCGGGAGTGGCGTATCCGTATCCGCCTTGCGTCCAGTTGGTCTGGCCGTAGGCGGGCTGGTAGTTCGGTGCATAGCCTTGTGCGCCGTAGCCGGGGCGGTTGGGGGTTGTGACGGCGCCGGCACCGGCGCCGAGAACGCCGCCGGCCAGTGCGCCGATGGCGGCCCCGCGACCGCCGCCCGCGAGCGCGCCGATTGCGGCCCCTGTGCCGCCGCCGAGCAGACCGCCGCCGAGGGCGCGCGAGCCGGGGTTATAGTCGTTCGTGCAGGCGGCCAGCAGCAGGGTGGAGCCGATTAGGCTGGCCATCAGGCGTGGGGTGTGAAGGCGAGAAGACATGGGTGTTCCTGATTTCAGTAGCCGGACCGGTAGCGCGAGCGGTTCGGCGTCGTGGCGGCGCCGCCTGCCGCGCCGAGGGCGCCGCCGGCGAGACCGCCGATGAGTGCGCCGCGCCCGCCGCCAGCCAGCGCGCCGATAGCCGCGCCGCCGCCGCCGCCGATGAGGGCACCGGAACCGGCACGTGCGCCGGGGTCATAGGGATCTCCGCAGCCGGTCAGGGCGACCGGGGCGGAGATGAGGGCTGCCAAAGCCAGGGCGGTGGAGAGGACTCTGGACGTCTTCGACATGATCGATACTCCTGCAACGCTCCGGCTGGAGCGTGATGATGTGCGTGCAAACGAAACGCGGACAGTCCGGTTTCGTGTGTGCGTGACGGATGGCTTAACGTCTGAAGACGTGGTGAACGTGTCCGATTGAGGGCGAAAATCTGGCATCGGGTACTGGTGTGGACGTAATTCGTTAATTTTTCGATAGCGTTTTTTGATGGAGCGGGTATTTGCAAAAACCCTGCGCCAAATGTGTGGTGGCTCTTGCCGCACCGGGCGGGCCTCGCTAATTCCTGCGCCATATCACGAAGCGTCGTGGCGGTTCCGGCATGAAAGACGGGGGTCGCCCTGTCCGCGCTGCCTTCCGGGCATTGCGTGGCGCGCCGTTACTTGCCAGGAGTCATGGATGTTCTCTCGTCTGCTGGGTCTCATGTCGGCTGACATGGCGATCGACCTCGGCACTGCCAACACGCTTGTTTACGTCAAGGGGCGTGGCATCGTTCTGGATGAGCCATCCGTGGTGGCGATTGCCGACGTTCGGGGCAAGAAGCAGGTTCTGGCGGTTGGCGAGGAAGCCAAGCTGATGGTGGGGCGGACGCCGGGGAACATCACGGCGATCCGGCCCTTGCGGGATGGGGTGATCGCGGATTTCGAGGTTGCGGAGGAGATGATCAAGCATTTCATCCGCAAGGTTCACAATCGCAGCATGTTTGCCAGCCCGCAGATCATCATCTGCGTGCCGTCCGGTTCGACGGCGGTGGAGCGGCGGGCGATTCAGGAGAGTGCCGAGAGTGCCGGGGCGCGGAAGGTTCTGCTGATCGAGGAGCCGATGGCGGCGGCGATCGGGGCCGGTTTGCCGGTGACGGAGCCTTCAGGGAGCATGATCGTCGATATCGGTGGGGGGACGACCGAGGTTGCGGTGATTTCGCTGGGTGGGATCGTCTATGCGCGTTCGGTGCGCGTGGGTGGAGACAAGATGGATGAGGCGATCATCTCCTATATTCGGCGGATGCATAATCTGCTGGTGGGAGAGGGATCGGCCGAGCGTCTGAAGATCGAGCTCGGGTCTGCAATGATGCCGGAGGATCCGAACGATCCGGGGCCGATCAAGGAGGTGAAGGGGCGCGACCTGATCAATGGCGTTCCGCGTGAGGTTCTGGTGAGCCAGGCGCAGATCGCGGAGAGTCTGGCCGAGCCGGTGAGCCAGATCGTGGATGCGGTGACGACGGCGCTGGAGAACTGCCCGCCTGAACTGTCTGCCGATATCGTGGACAAGGGGATCGTTCTGACGGGTGGGGGCGCGTTGCTGTATCGTCTGGACGACGTGTTGCGGCTGGCAACGGGGTTGCCGGTGACGGTGGGGGAGAACGCGCTATCCTGCGTGGCGCTGGGGACCGGGCGGGCGCTGGAAGAATTGAAGCGGCTGCGGAATGTTCTGACGAGCATGTATTGAGAGGTTCGGTTAACGAAGGGTTCATGATTTTCGGATAGGTGGGGAGCGGGAGGAAGAGTTCGCCGCGTGGTTTGGTTGTCCATTCAGGCCCGGCAGGCCCTGAGCAAGTTGGTGCTGCCGTTTCTGATCGTCATGGCTGTGGCGATCGTGTTGCTGGGTCTGGCCCGGCGGCCGGTGGTGGATCGCGTCCGGATGACGACGGCGGACGTTCTGGCGCCGGCCTATGGGGCGCTGGTTCTGCCGCAGGAGCGGGCGCGGGCAGTGTGGATGGCGTTGCATGGGATGGGAGATCTGACGGCGGAGAATCGCCGGTTGCGGGACGAGAACGACAAGTTGCGGCGCTGGTATGAGGTGGCGGTGGCGCTGGCGAATGAGAATGCGCAGTTGAAGGCGGCGCTGAACTGGATTCCGGACAATGCGCCGGCTTTCGTGACGGGGCATGTAATCCGGGATGCGGGGGGTGTGTATTCCCGTGCGGTTCTGTTGCAGGTGGGGCCGGGGCATGAGAGCCGGGTGGGGGATGTGGCGCTGGATGCGTCCGGGCTGATCGGGCGGGTGACGGAGATCGGCGGGCGGACGGTACGGATTTTGCTGATCAACGATGTGGCGAGCCGGATTCCGGTGGCGCTGGTATCGTCTCATGGGGGGGCGATCATGGCGGGGGATAACGGGGCCGATCCGCGCCTGATCTATTATCCGCAGGACAATCATCCGCTGGAGGGGGAGCGCGTCGTGACCGGGGAGCAGAGCGGTGGATTGCCGGGGGGATTGCCGGTGGGGACGGTGCATTATGCGCATCCGGGCGATCCCGTGGTGATTCCGGCGGCGGATCTGGGGCATGTGGATATCGTGCGGGTGTTCGATTATGCGGGGACGGACGTGACGGAGCCGGTGGCGCCGGGGCGTGTTCCCGTAGTGCCGCCGCGGCGGAACGGGCCGGTGATCGTGCCGCCGAAGGCAGGGTAGGGGTATGGTTGCGGAACAGCCTCCGATCGGGTTGCGGCCGGATATCACGGCCAAGCCGAGTTTCCGGCAACGTGCGGACCGCCTGTTGCGGGCGGCGTTGCCATGTGTGTTCGCGGTGATGTGTACGTTGATTCTTGCGGCACCGCTCGGGATTTCCGGGCAGGCGGAATTGTTGTTCGCGTTCCTGTTCGGGATCGTTTATTACTGGTCCGCGCATCGTCCGGGTTCGATGCCGTCATGGGCGGTATTTCTGTTGGGATTATTTGCGGAACTGGTGACGTTCGGGCCGCCCGGTGCGATATTGCTGTCGTTGTTGGTGGTGCATGGCATCGCCTATCTGGGGCGATATGGGCTGACTCGGGTGACGTTTGTTCTGTCCTGGCTGGTTGTGTCCGTTCTGGCGGTTCTGGCGGGGGGATTTCAGTGGGTTCTGGCCAGTCTGGGTGCGTTTCGGATGTTGACGCCGATGCCGAGCCTCTTTCAGACAGCACTGGTTATCGGTATCTATCCAAGTCTGGCTGCGGTATTCGCGTGGGCGAACCGAAGTATCGCGAATCCCGAGCGCGCGTGAGATCTGATTTGGCATGAAATTTCCGGGCATGAAGTTTAGGAAGCGCCAGAATGGCCGGTTGATGCCGAAGCGGGATGTTGCCAACCCGACGCGGGGCATTTTCACACGGCGCGCGCTGCTGGTGCTGGGGGTTCAGGCGGGGGCGCTGGGGCTACTGGGGCGGCGGCTTTACGATATCCAGATGGTTCAGGGGGATCATCTCAAGGAGCTGGCGGCGCGGAACCGGACCAGCAAGCGGCTTCTGGCGCCGGCACGCGGGATGATCAGCGACCGGTTCGGGGTTCAGCTTGCGGGCAACAAGGTGAGCTGGCGGGCCTTGCTGATGCCGGAGGAGACGACGGACGTTCAGGCGACGATTGCGCGGTTTCGGGAGATCGTTCCGCTGGATGACCGCGATCAGGCGCGGATCGAGCGGGATCTGCGGCATTTGCGGAAATATGTTCCGGTTCTGCTGCATGATTTCCTGTCCTGGGATGACATGGCGCGGATCGAGCTGAATGCGCCGAGTCTGCCGGGGGTTCTGATCGATGTCGGGTCGAGCCGGTTGTATCCGTTAGGGCCGTTGACGGCGCATCTGGTGGGATATGTCGCACCGCCGAACGAGCATGACGTGGCGGATGCGCCGGTGATGGCGTTGCCGGGGATGCGGACAGGGCGGGCGGGGATTGAGCAGACGCAGGATGAGCGGCTGTGCGGTTCGCCGGGATCGGTGGAGATGGAGGTCAATTCCGTCGGGCGGGTGATGGGAGAGATCGACCGGGTTGAGGGGCAGCAGGGGGTCGAGATCGAGCTGACGCTGGATTCCGGCTTGCAGCAGATGGTTCTGGACCGGATCGGGGATCAGCTGGCGAGTGCTGTGGTGATGGATTGCCGGAATGGGGAGGTGCTGGCGATGGTCAGCAATCCGTCGTTCAATCCTTCGCTGTTCGATAGTGGGGTGAGCAAGGAGCAGTGGGCGGAGTGGAGTGACAATGTTCGCACGCCTTTGGTGAACCGGGCGGTAGCGGGGCTGTATCCGCCCGGGTCCACGTTCAAGCCGGCGGTGGCGATGGCGGCGATGAAGGCGGGTGCGGTTCATGCGACGGACCGGTTCACCTGCCCGGGCTATTATGACATGGGCGGAGTGCGGTTTCATTGCTGGTCCCGCTGGGGGCATGGGACGATCGATATGCGGGAGGCGATCAAGTTTTCCTGCGATGTGTATTTCTATCAGGCGGCACGGGCGACGGGGATGGACCCGATCAAGGCGATGGCCAATGATTTCGGGTTGGGGACCAAGCTGGATATCGAGTTGCCTCATGCGCGACCGGGGGTGATACCAACGCCTGAGTGGAGGCGTGAGCATGGGCATCACTGGAACGGGGGGGACACGATCAATTCCGGGATCGGGCAGGGCTTCGTGCAGGTGACGCCGCTGGAGCTGGCGACGTATACGTGCCGGATTGCGTCCGGACGGAACGTGCAGCCGCATCTGATCCGCAGGACGGACGGGAAGCCCAATCCGGATGGGGATATTCCGGCGGTGGCGACGCTGGATATGTCCGACGAGCATCTGAAGGTGGTTCGCGAAGGGATGTTCGCGGTGGTGAACGCCCATGACGGGACGGCGCCGAAGGCGAAGCTCGACATTCCGGGGGTTCAGATGGCGGGCAAGACGGGATCGGCGCAGGTTCGCCGGGTTTCGCGGGCGTTGCGTGAGGCGGGGCATTTCAAGTCCATCGATCTGCCGTGGGAATATCGGCCTCATGCGTTGTTCATCTGTTTCGCGCCGTATGACGATCCGCGTTATGCGGTGGCGGTGGTGATCGAGCATGGCAATGCGGGTGCGGATGTGGCGGCGCCGTTAGCGCGGGACATCATGACGGACACGCTGAACCGCGATCCGGTCAACCACACGCATATGCCGGGCGATCGCGTGGCGGATGCGTTCTGAGCGGTTCTCATGAAGCTGGAAAAACGTCTTTTACGGCCTGAGCCGAGTTTTCGGCTGCTGTCCAAGTTGTGGCAGGTGAACTGGCTGTATGTCATTCTGATCTGTACGCTGGCGGGGGTTGGGTATCTGGCGCTGTATTCGGCGGGGGGAGGGTCTTCTCATCCGTTTGCCGGGCCGCAGGCGATGCGGTTCGGTTTTGGGCTGGTGATGATGATTTCGGTGGCGCTGATTAGCCCGCGTGTGCTGATCCGGCTGTCGGTGCCGATTTATGGGGTGGCGATGGGGCTGCTGGCGCTGGTTCTGCACATGGGGCATGTGGGGAAGGGGGCGGAGCGGTGGATCAATCTGGGGGGCTTGCAGTTTCAGCCGTCCGAATTCGCCAAGATCGCGTTGGTTCTGCTGCTGGCGAGCTGGTTTCACTGGCTGGGCCATAAGCGGATGGGCAATCCGCTATTTCTGATTCCGCCGGCTCTGGCGGTTCTGTTGCCGGTGGCGCTGGTTTTGAAGGAACCGAACCTTGGGACGGCGACGATTATCGGGCTGATCGGGGCCGTGATGTTTTTCGCGGCGGGGATGCGGTTATGGCAGATCGTGATTCTGGTCGCGCCGATTCCGTTTCTGGGGAAGTTCGTTTACGCGCATCTGCATGATTACCAGAAGGCGCGGATCGATACCTTTCTGCATCCTGAGCATGATCCGCTGGGGGCGGGGTATAATATCATCCAGTCCAAGATCGCGCTGGGGTCTGGCGGGATGTGGGGGGAGGGGTATCTGCATGGCAGCCAGGGACAGTTGAATTTTCTGCCGGAGAAGCAGACGGACTTCATTTTCACCATGATCGGTGAGGAATGGGGGTATGTGGGGGCGGTTTCGGTGATCGGGCTGCTGGGTTTGCTGGTGGTGGGGGGGATGTTGATTGCGATGCGGAGCCGCAACCAGTTCGGGCGGTTGCTGGGGCTGGGGATTGCGACGGATTTCTTTCTGTATTGCGCGGTCAACCTATCGATGGTGATGGGGGCGATTCCGGTGGGGGGGGTTCCGTTGCCGCTAATTTCGTATGGCGGGTCCGCGATGTTGACGATGATGTTCGGGTTCGGGCTGCTGCTGTCTTCCTATGTGCATCGCAATACGCGGCTGGGGGAGAACGACCAGCCCGTGGCGCGGGAGTGAGGGCTGTCCGGCCTGCTTCAGTGGAGGCGCGGCGGGCATATCGGCTGAGTGTGTATCGGGTGGGTGGGGTGGTTTTGCGGGTGGGGTGTCGGCCGGAGGGGGTGTGGCCGGAGGGGGTGCGGTGTCTGGTTGTGTTAGGGGCGAGCAATCCGGGAGGGCGGCTGCGGGCCGAGAGGTGGAATGCGCGGATGACGCGGGTACTGGCGAGAGAATTGCGGCGGTTTCGGGTGTTCTGGGGAGAGGGGCGACTGGGGGCCTGGAGTGAGGTGATGGTGGGAGTGGCGATGTCGCCGGTGCGGGGACGGTTGCTGGCGCGGCGGTTCGGGCAGAATGCGGTTGTGGTGGCGTGGCCGGGGCGGGTGGTTCGGCTGGTGTGGAGTGTTTAACGATACCGGACCGCGGCTGCCTGCCTTGGAACAGGTCAGCAGGAATTTGCGCCTCTGTAGGGACATGGCGGAAAAGCGGCTTTTTATGCGTTTTCCAATAGTGGGGTGCCTCTGATGTGTTCGGCAAGAAAGGCTTCAAGTTCGCTGACGACAGTGCAATGTGGGCTATCGTTACCTGCCATCATGATCTGTGTGTCTGGTAATGGGGGCCATCCGATCAGAGGTTTGAGACCTGGGCGCAAGAAAGATTGCGCGAAGGCCGTGACCCCAAGTCCGGAGCCCACCGCAGCGTCCAAGGCATTGAGGCTGTTCGTCACGCAAACAATACTCCATGTCTTTCCGGTGGCATTGAGTACGTTGGTCATAATGTCGCGGTAATTGCAGGGGGGCGCCAGGGTAACCAGTCTTGTGGGCTTCTGGCTGTCGATGGGATCATTGTCTGCTGCGGCCCATACCATTGGCTCCCGCCAGAGGGTGCGACCGTTCAGGGCAAGATCATCGCGTGGGCGCACGATAATCGCATCCAGTTCTCTGCGCTCGTAAAGCGTCGAGAGATCGTGGCTTATTCCAGTCGACAATTCGAGAATGATGCCTGGACTGTTTTTTACAAATGCAGAAACCAGCGCGACAATCTGGGTGCGGATCAGATTGTCGGAAATACCAAGACGGAGACGCCTAGCGGGTTTGGAACTGCGGATTGTGGCGACGAATGCGTCGTTTGCCTTTATGGTTTCCCGGGCATGGATGAGAAGACGGTTGCCCGCTTCTGTCAGATGGAGTTTACGACTGTTTCGGGAAAAGACCTGCTGCCCTGTCACGCTTTCCAGCTGAAAGATTTTCTGACTGATAGCGGACTGGGATCTGCCAATGATGGGAGCCGCTGTCGTAAAGCTTCCGGTTTCCACAACAGCCAGGAAAGCCCGGAGCAGATCCAGATCCAGGTTTCGGGGTGATGACATACTTTATGCTAACAAGCTTTCCGGACTTATCAATCTGAAAATCGAATATATTGAATCTAAATTATTCGCATTTCTTTTTAGTACGTGTGCCCTATCTTGTCTCGAATGAACATGCCGAAGGTTTTCGAAATGGATCGAAACAGTGCTGATAAAGTTGCGCTTCACCTGAAACGAAATATGGAAGTTTTCGTGGGATAAGAAAAGATTGATTGATCAGGTGGGTAAGAATTTTCTGGTACGTGAGGTGAATGTAATTCTATTAGCCAGGAAATATTCTGAGGAATTACTGGAAAATATCAAGAGGCTGAAATCTTCTTTTTAGAAATTACGCGAAATTCAAAAGGGATTCGCACGGCGTGGCGATGAAAAAATACTGATCTTATAAAAGATACCGCGAAGATCTGATAAGCAGGATTTTTTTGCTATGGTTGATATGACCGTCTGAAAGTCAGGTATAGCCGTGGGTTTAATGCGACCGGATCGAACGAGATTTTTGAGTTTTTTGGACAGATATCGCAGAACTATGACGATATCTTTGAGTAATGTGGATTTATTGTTGAGAAGAGGGAACCAAAATGCAAAATAAAAGAGTATTTCTTGTAACGGGCGCCAGCAAAGGTATTGGGCTTGCCTTGTCTCACATGCTTTCGGCAAGCGGGCATTCCGTCATCGGGATTTCAAGATCGCGCATCGATGATTTTCCGGGAACCCAGTTTTCCATCGATCTGGGAGATATCCAGGCCACGAAATCAGGCATGGCCGAAATATCGAAAACGTTTGATATCGATGGCGTCATAAACAACGTTGGATATGTTGGCGCGCAGTATCTGCAGGATGTGGACATTTCAACACTGCACAAGGTTTTGAGCGTTAACCTTGATCCGGCAGTCACCATCGTTCAGGCAGCTCTTCCGGGAATGATATCTCGAGGATGGGGAAGAATTGTGAATATTTCCAGCCTGACGGCTCTAGGAGCAGTTCAGCGTACTGCTTATGCGGCTGCCAAAGCCAGCCTGGAAAGTTTTACACGAGGATGGGCTTTGGAATTGGCCTCAACAGGAGTCACCGTGAATTGTGTCGCGCCTGGCCCGACCGAGACGGAGCTTTTCCGTGCCAATAACCCACCTGGCAGTGACGGTGAAAAGCGCTATCTTTCTGGCGTGCCAATAGGCCGATTTGGGAAGCCATCTGAAATAGCCGCTTCGATTTCGTTCCTGTTGTCCGAGGAAGCGTCTTTTATAACTGGCCAGACCCTTCGTGTGGATGGTGGCGCGTCGATAGGAAAAAATCTGTCTTAATCCGTTTTTTGACGGAATCGGTGTGAGAGGATTTGAGCCTTGGACCTGATTCGGGGGCACAATATGCCATGTGCCCCCCCGTTTTCTCATGCCTCTCTCTGATGTCGCGTGCAGTGTTCAAGCGTTTTCCGTGGTATGGCGGTGTCGTAGTCAGCCTTCGATCTGGCTGAAATCGGCGATGGGGTGAAGGGCGTGGTTCAGTTCCGTCAGGAGCTGGAGGCGGTTTTTACGGAGGGTGGGGTCTTCCGCGTTGACGGTGACGGTTTCGAAGAAACGGTCCAGCGCGGGGCGCAGGTTTGCGGCGGCGCGCATGGCTTCGGCGAAACGTTCGGCCTTGAGGCTGGTGTGGATGGCCGGGATGGCTTCCGTCAGGGCTTCGGCAAGGCCGTGTTCGGCGCGTTCCGTGTAGAGTTTCGGGTTGGGTAGGCCGGTGTGCGGGCCGTCTTTTTTGTCTTCGATACGGAGGATGTTGGCGGCACGTTTGCTGGCGGCAAGGAGGTTGCGGCCGTCTTCCGTGGCCAGCATGTCCGCCAGGGCGCCGGTGCGGGCGAGGAGGCGTGTGAGATCGCCGTCAAGGCCGCCTGCGAGGATGGCGGAGAGGACGTCGTGCCGGGCGCCTTCGCTGCGGAGCTGGACGCGGAGGCGTTCGGTCATGAAGGCCGGGAGGTCTGCCGAGGCGCTGTTCGGGGTGGCGCGGACCGTTTCAGGCAGGCCTTCGGCGGCCTGGGTGAACAGGTCGTTGAGGTTCAGGCGCAGGCCGTTATCGCGGATGATGCGGATGATGCCCAGTGCCGCGCGGCGGAGGCCGTAGGGGTCTCCCGAGCCGGTGGGGGTTTCGTTGATGGCGAAGAAGCCTGCCAGCATGTCCAGCCGGTCCGCCAGGGCGACGGCGATGGCGAGGGGGGCCGTGGGGGTGGTGTCTTCCGCGCCGCGCGGTTTGTAGTGTTCGGCGATGGCTTGGGCGACTTCGGATGTTTCGCCGTCGTGCCGGGCGTAATAGCCGCCCATGATGCCTTGCAGTTCCGGGAATTCGCCGACCATGCCGGTGGTGAGGTCGGCCTTGGCGAGTTCGCCGGCGCGGGCGGCGGATCTGGCGTCTTGGCCGAGGGCTTCCGCGACGATGCCGGCCATGCGGGCGATGCGGGTGGCGCGGGCGCCCTGGGTGCCGAGTTTGGCGTGGAAGGTGACGGCGTCCAGCGCGGGGATGCGGCTTTCGAGGGTTCTGCTGCGGTCCAGATCCCAGAAGTGCCGGGCGTCCGCGAAGCGGGCGGCGAGGACGCGTTCGTTTCCGGCTGTGGTGAGGGTGCCGCCGTCCGAGAAGAGCATGTTGGCGATGAAGCCGAAGCGTGCGGCGGGGCGTCCGTCCTTGTGGCGCAGGGCGAAGTAGCGCTGGTTGACGCGCATGGAGACCTGCATGACTTCGGCGGGCAGGTTCATGAACTGGGGTGCGATGGTGCCCAGGAAGGCGACGGGGTATTCGGCCAGCCCGGCGACTTCGTCGATCAGGCCGGGGTCGGGGACGATATCGAGGGTTTCGCGGTCCGCGAGGGCGTGCAGGTCGTGCTGGATGGCGGCGCGACGGGCCGAGGCTTCGAAGACGATATGGCGGGCGCGGAGTTCCTCGCGCCATTGGGTGGCGGAGGTGACGGTGAAGGAGCCGGGGTTGAGGAAGCGGTGGCCTTCGCTGAGGGCGTCCGCCTTCAGGCCGTGTGCGTCGTCCGTTTCTGTGGCGAGGGCGAAGGGGACGACCTTGCCGTCCAGCAGGCAGAGGATGCGGCGGAGGGGGCGGACCCATGTGAACTGGCTGCCGTTACCCCAGCGCATGGATTTCGGCCATGGGAAGCGCCAGAGCAGGTCCGGCACGGCGGTGGCGATGCGGTCGGAGGCGGTGATGGCGGGTTCCTGCACTGTGAGAACCCAGAAGCCGTTTTCGCGGGTGAGGGCGTCCGGCGTGACGCCGTGCTTGCGGGTGAAGCCGGCGAGGGCCTGTTCGGGGGCGGTTTCGCGGGGGCCGCGTTCGCTGCGGGTGGTGGCGGGGATTTCCGCGTCCAGCGTGAGGGTGAGGGCGATGCGGCGTGGGCCGTATTCGGTGACGACATCGCGCGGGGCGAGGCCGGCGAGGGCCTTGGTGAGCAGGGTTGCGAGATCTTCCGCGGCGCGGGCCTGCATCCGGGCGGGGATTTCTTCGCTGAAGAGTTCGAGCAGGAGTTCGGGCATGGGGTCAGTTCTCCGTTCCGGTGTGTTCGCGTTCGCCGGCGAGCCAGGCTTCACAGCAGGCTTTGGCGAGGGTGCGGACGCGGCCGATATAGGCCGCGCGTTCGGACACGGAGATGACGCCGCGCGCGTCGAGCAGGTTGAACAGGTGGCTGGCCTTCAGGCACTGGTCGTAGGCGGGTTGGGCGATTCCGGCTTCGGCGAGGCGTTGGGATTCGCGTTCGGAATCGTTGAAGTGGTTCAGGAGCATGGTGGTGTCGGCGAGTTCGAAATTGTGGCGTGAGTAGTCCTGTTCCGCGCGGAGGAAGACGTCTCCATAGGTGAGGCCTTCGTCGTTATAGGCGAGGTCGTACACGTTTTCGACGCCCTGTACGTACATGGCGAGGCGTTCGAGGCCGTAGGTGAGTTCGGTGGAGGGGGTAGCGACGGGAATGCCGCCGACCTGCTGGAAGTAGGTGAACTGGGAGACTTCCATGCCGTCGCACCAGACTTCCCAGCCGAGGCCCCAGGCGCCGATGGTGGGGTTTTCCCAGTCGTCCTCCACGAAGCGGAGGTCGTGCTGTTCGGGGTTGAGGCCGATGGCGCGGTAGCTGTCCAGCAGGAGTTGCTGGCTGTTTTCGGGGGTGGGCTTCAGGATGACCTGATATTGGTAATAATGCTGGAGGCGGTTGGGGTTTTCCCCGTAGCGGCCATCCGAGGGGCGGCGGCAGGGCTGCACGTAGGCGGCCTTCCAGGGTTTTGTTCCGAGGGCGCGCAGGGTGGTGTGCGGGGAGAGGGTGCCGGCGCCGAGTTCGGTATCGTAGGGCTGGAGGATGGCGCAGCCCTGTTCCGACCAGAACTGGTGCAGACGGAGGATGAGGGCCTGGAACGAGAGGGGTTTGGCGGGGGCGCCGGGCGCGGAGGTCAAGATGGAAGGCTCCAGCAGGAGGAACAGGGAACGTTGGCGGTATCTTACCGTTAGATGGCGAGTTGAGAAAGCGGGTGACACGGTGGTGCCGGCGGGGTGGTCTTGCGTGGAGGCCTTGCCGGGGCCACATTTGCGGCGTCATTACCGTCCCTATGGGAGAAACGTTCACATGAACAACGAAGAACGCGACCTGATTTCCCGCTTCGTCGCGCGGGTTGGGGGGGCGCCGTCCGGTGGTGGCGCTTTCGGGGGGATGTCTCAATCCCCGAGTCTGCCGCCGATCGACCCGGAGGCGGACCGGTTCATTGCCGATAATTTCCAGCGCTATCCCGAGGCGCGGTATCGTGTGACGCAGATGGCTGTGGTGCAGGAGGCGGCGCTGGCGGAGGCGCAGAACCGCATCCGGCAGCTTGAGTTCCAGCTTCAGCAGGCGCAGGGGCAATTGCAGCAGGCGCAGCAGCAGCGCCCGGCTGGCGGCGGCGGGTTGTTCGGTGGCCTGTTCGGGGGCGGGGCTCGGCCGCAGCAGCAATCCGCGCCGCCTCCGGGATGGGGACAGCAGCAGGGTTATATGCCGCAGGCGCCCCAGGCGGCGTATCCGCCAGGGTATCAGCCGGGGATGTTCCAGAATCGGGGGGGGACCGGGTTTCTGGGGTCTGCCCTGACGACGGCGGCGGGGGTGGCTGGCGGCATCATGACGGCGAATGCGCTGGAGGGGCTGTTCAGCCATCATGATGGTGGCGGCTTCGGTGGGGATGGCAGCGGGTTTGGGGGTGGCGAGACCATCATCAACAACAATTATGGCGATGCGGCCGGTGGCGCGGGTGCGGACCCGTTCGGCGGGGCCGGAGGGGATGCCGATCCGGGATTCGACGCCGGAGATTTCGGCAATGATGGTGGCGGCGGTGGCTGGGGCGACGATTCGTTCTGACGCCTGCGGCTTGTCGCTGGTTTCTGGAGGCCCGGTCTTTCATGACCGGGCCTTTTTTATTGGCGTTAACAAATGATTCAGATTCGGCCCATAAGGATCAGCACGATGACGATGAGCAGGATCAGGCCGAGGCCGCCGGAGGGGTAGTAGCCCATGTCGGGTGCGAACCCCCATGTGGGGAGTGAGCCGATCAGCAGGAGGAGCAGAACGACGAGGAGGATGAGGCGTAGCATGTTGTGAAGTCTCCTGTTCGCCCGAAGCGAGCGTGGGGCGTGAACGCGATGACGGTGTTTACCGTTCCGGGGGCGCGATGTTTTTCGGAGTGTGTGATGTTTTCGCCAACCCTGGGGCGGGTGACTGCGTTGTTCGGGGCAGGTTTTTTGCAGGAGCGGGATGATGAGCGACCGGTTTCACGATGTCATGGCGGTGTCTGATCTGGAGGCTGGGAAGATGCATCCGGTTTCGATTGGGGAACTGGCGCTTGTTCTGGTTCGGGATGACGAGGAGGTTCGGGCTTTTGAGGGGAAATGCCCTCATAAGGGTGCGCCGATGGAGCAGGGGGCGTTGTGCCGCTCCGTTCATGGAGAGGATGTGCTGGTCTGTCCCTGGCACAAGGCGGTTTTTTCGGCGCTGGATGGGGCGTTACTGGAGCCTTTGGCGCTTGATCCGTTGAAGCGGTATCGGGTGGAAGTGCGGGACGGGCGTGTATTGGTGGCAGGGGATGCGTTGCCGGAAGAGAAGACGACGGCGTTTGGCGGGGATGAGCGGGTTCTGATTCTGGGGGCGGGGGCTGCTGGTGTGGCAGCGGCTGCGGACCTGCGGGAACGCGGGTTCGCGGGGGCGATTACGCTGGTTTCGGATGAGGAGGCGCTGCCTTATGACCGGACGGCCTTGAGCAAGATGACGATTGCGAAGGATGATCCTAAGGCATCGCCCCCGCCTTTGCGTCCTGCGGATTTTTATGACGCGCAGGGGATTGAACGGGTAGTGGGGCGGATTGTGGCGTTCGATGTGAGGACGCGACGTGTTGAGCTTGAGGGGGGGCGTGATCTGACGGGGGATCGGGTGCTGATTGCTACGGGGTCTCGGGCGAAGGGATTGGATGTTCCGGGGGGGGATTTGCGGAATGTGGTGACGTTGCGGTCCCGGGCGGATGCGCAGGGGCTGATTGCGTCCGTAACGCCGGAGGAGAACGTGGTGATCGTGGGGGCGAGCTTCATTGCTCTGGAAGCGGCTTCGGCGTTGCGGCAGCGAGGGACTGGGGTGACGGTGCTGAGCCGGGGCGAGGTGCCGTTCGAGAAGCAGTTTGGGCGTGAGGTGGGGATGCGGATGCGCAGGCTGCATGAGGAGAACGGGGTTGCGTTTCTGGCCGGGGCGAAGATTGCGCGGATTGACGGGGAGGAGCAGGTTTCGGGGGTGACTCTGGAGGATGGGACCGTGCTGGGTGCGGGGCTTGTTCTGGTGGGGGTTGGGGCGGAGCCGAATGTCGGGTTTGTGAAGGGGGTGGCGCTGGCGGAGGATGGCGGCGTGCCGGTAGATGCTGCGATGCGGGTGGCGGATGGGGTTTATGCGGCCGGGGATATTGCCAGCATGGCGCATGGAGGCGGGCGGCGGCGGATCGAGCATTGGCGGACGGCGCAGGCACAGGCGCGTGTGGCCGTGACGGCGATGCTGGAGGGGGATGCGCAAGTGTTGCCGATGCCGTGGTTCTGGACGCAGCAATGCGGAAAGAAGCTGGAATATCTGGGCTGGCAGGAGGGGTTCGATACGGTCGATGTGGAGGGGAGCGTAGAAGATTTCGATTTTCTGGCACGTTTGCATAAGGATGGACGGGTTGTCGGGCTGGTCTCGGCCGGACGTGCGGCGGTGATGGCGCGTGCGGCGGTGGATTTCGAGGCGGTAGCGGGCAAATGACGCGCGGATGTGGCGTGATGCTTGACAGGGGGGGGTGTGGTCGGCTTCCTGCCCGGTCTCTGCACTTGTTATGCCGACCAACAGGACTGATTCATGCATCCCTATCGCACCCATAGCTGCGCTGATCTGCGCGAAACCGACGCTGGCAAGCAGGTTCGCCTGTCTGGCTGGGTGCATAGCAAGCGCGATCACGGCGGGTTGCTGTTCATTGATCTGCGCGATCATTTCGGGCTGACGCAGATCGTGATTCCTTCGGGCGGGGATTTGCTGGAGACGGTTGAGAAGCTGCGGGTCGAGAGTGTGATTACCGTGACCGGCGAGGTCGTGGGCCGGGCCGAGGGGACGGTGAATCCGAACCTGCCGACGGGGGCGATCGAGGTGCGGGCGCGTGAGATCGCAGTGCAGTCGAATGCTGCGGTGTTGCCGTTGCAGGTGGCGGGACATGAGAATTATCCCGAGGATCTGCGGCTTAAGTATCGGTATATTGATCTGCGCCGGGATAAGGTGCATCGCAACATCATGCTGCGTTCGGCAGTGATTGCGAGTCTGCGCCGCCGGATGATCGAGCAGGGATTCACGGAGTTTCAGACGCCGATCCTGACGGCGTCCTCGCCGGAAGGGGCGCGGGATTTTCTGGTTCCGGCGCGGCTGCATCCGGGCAAGTTCTATGCGTTGCCGCAGGCGCCGCAGCAGTTCAAGCAGTTGATGATGGTGGCAGGGTTCGACCGGTATTTCCAGATCGCGCCGTGTTTCCGCGATGAGGCATCGCGGGCGGACCGCAGCCCGGGCGAGTTCTATCAGCTCGATATCGAAATGGCGTTCGCGACGCAGGACGATGTTTTCGCGACGCTCGAAGCGGTTCTGGGCGGGGTGTTCGCCGAGTTTGCCGGTGGGCGTTCGGTGAGTGCGGCGCCGTTCGTGCGGATTCCGTATCACGAGGCGATGCGGGATTATGGTTCGGACAAGCCGGATTTGCGGAACCCGCTGAAGATTACCACGGTGACGGAAGCGTTCACGGAGTCCGGCTTTGGGCTGTTTGCGAAGATCGCGGCGAGCGGTGGGCAGGTTCGGGCCATTCCGGCGCCGGGGGCTGGCGATCGGCCACGCGGGTTTTTTGACAAGCTGAACACCTGGGCGCGTGAGAGTGGTGCGGGTGGTCTGGGGTATATCGTGTTCGAGGCTGAGGGCGGGAAAGGCCCGATTGCCAAGAATCTGGAACCGGAGCGGGTGGAGCAGATCCGGACGGCGTGTGGCTTGCAGGCGGGGGATGCGGTGTTCTTCGCGGCGGGGGCCGGCGAGGAGGTCGTGAAGTTCTCCGGGCTGGTGCGGACGAAGATCGCGCAGGAGCTGGATCTGATCGAGAAGGACGTGTTCAAGTTCTGCTGGATCACGGATTTCCCGATGTATGAGCTGAACGAGGAGACGGGGCGGATCGATTTCTCGCATAATCCGTTCTCGATGCCGCAGGGGGGGCTGGAGGCGCTTAACACGCAGGATCCGCTGACGATCAAGGCGTTCCAGTATGACATCGTGTGCAATGGCGTGGAGCTGTCTTCCGGCGCGATTCGGAATCATCTTCCGGATGTCATGATCCGGGCATTCGAAATTGCCGGGTATGGCGAGGAGGAGGTCGAAGCACGATTTGGCGGGATGCTGAATGCGTTCCGTTATGGTGCGCCGCCGCATGGCGGGTCCGCGCCGGGTGTGGACCGGATGGTGATGCTTCTGGCGGATGAGCCGAATATTCGCGAGGTGACGGTGTTTCCGCTCAATCAGGGTGCGGAAGATCCGATGATGGGGGCGCCGGCGACGGTGACGAAGGAGCGTCTGAAGGAGCTTTCGCTGGCGCTCGATCTGCCGAAGCCGAAGGTGGTGGCGCGTCAGGACTGAGATGCGCCTTTTCTGTGCGGTCCTGATTGGGCTGTGTGTTGGCGGGAGCATGGCTTCCGCCGGGGCGCGGGTCGTGCTGGCCGCGCATGACATCCGGTATGATCTGTCCCTGAGCGAGGCGCATGGCGATACGATCGCGGCTTCGGGGGGGATGCATTATCGGGTGGAGGATCGGTGCGATGCGTGGGGGACGCAGCAGCGTCTGATGCTGCGGACGGTGGCGCGATCCGGCGTGGTGACGGAGATGGTGTCCGATTATGCGACGCTGGAGCGCAAGGACGGGCGGGATTTTCTGTTCGAGACGCGGCAGAGCGTGGATGGCAGGCTGACGAGCCGGATCGCGGGGGAGGCGCGTCGGGAGGCGGATGGGGTGGTGTCGGTCTATTACAGCAGGCCGGAGGTTCGGCGTGTGGTGCTGCCGAAGGGTGTGTTGTTTCCGCTGGCGCATACGGCGGCGATCGTTTCGGCGGCGGAGGGTGGGCGGCGTGATCTGGCGCCGGATCTGTTTGACGGGACGAGCGCGGAGGGGGCGTTGCGGACTTATGTGACGATACAGGGATGGAGCGGGCTGGGGACGGGGGCGTCCGGGCGGGTTCATGTGGCGTTTTTCGAGCCGAAGGGTGGGATGACGCCGGATTTTTCGCTTGGGGCACGATATTTCGCGGATGGGGTTTCGGACCGTCTGGCGATGGATTTCGGGGATTTTACGCTGGCGGGGGATGAGGTTTCGTTTCGCCGGTTGCCGGGGTGTGGGCGATGATCAGGAGGCTGTTACAAATCGACTGATTTGGAGATGATGTGTGGCGCTCTGGCCATGATCCGACCACAGGCATGGGGAAGTGTGTGCGGGTCAGGATTTTTTGGAGTTTGGGTTATGGGTAAATGGTTTCGCGCGTTTCTGGTCGGTGCGGGCCTGATCGTGCCGGGGGTTCTGGGGGTGGCGCAGGCGCAACCTTATGGCTATGGGCCACCTGTTTCGCCTCCGCCGCCGGGCGTGGTGATCCGGCGCCCTCCGCCGCCGCCGATGCGGTACGAGGTGGTGCCTGCGCCACGGCCGCATTATGCGTGGGTGCGTGGGCATTGGGTCTGGACGCCGCGCGGGTATGCCTGGGTGGGTGGGTACTGGCGGCCGATGGGGCGGCACTGGAGGATGCGGCCTTATTGAGAGCCGGGGAGCGGCACCGCGTCTGGGCGCGTGCCGCCGGGACGGGGTGATCAGGCGTCGAGTTCGACGATGAGGGGGACGTGGTCCGAGGGTTGGGGCCGGGCGCGGGCGGCGCGGTCGATCGTGATGCCGGTGAGGCGTTCGGCGATCCGTGCGGAGAGGAGGGCGTGGTCTATGCGGAGGCCACGATCGCGTTCCCAGCAGGCGGCCTGATAGTCCCAGAACGTGTAGGCGGTGCCTTGGGGCTGGAGGGCGCGGACGGCATCGGTCAGGCCGAGCCAGAGCAGGCGGCGGAAGGCGGCGCGGGAGGCGGGGTTGATGAGGGCGTCTGTGGGGGAGAGGGCGCCGGGGGCGAAATCCGCATCGGTCGGGCAGACGTTGTAGTCCCCCAGAAGGATGAGGTTGCGGTCGGTGTTCAGGTGGTGTTGGGTGCGATCGTGCAGGGCTTGGAAGAAGGCCAGTTTGCGGTCGTATCCGGCGTTGCCGCCTGAATTGCCGTTGGGGAGGTAGAGATTGCCGATGATGGTGCCAGCGTGGTCGATTTCGATGTAGCGGGCGTGTTCGGCACCTTCTCCGGTCAGGCCGGGAATGGTGTTCGTGGTGACGGTGAGCGGGGTGCGGGAGAGGATGGCGACGCCGTTATAGGATTTCTGGCCGACGAGGGCGATGTGGTAGCCGGCGTCCGCGAAGGCGGCGGGAAACTGGTGGGCTTCGCACTTGATTTCCTGGAGGCAAAGGACGTCCGGCTGATGGTGGGCGAGCCAGTCCAGGACTGTCTGCGTGCGGGGTCGGATGGAGTTGATGTTCCAGGTGGCGATTTTCATGGGGTGGTTCTAGCTGCGGATCAGGCGAGCGAGAAGCTGGTTCCGCAGCCGCAGGCGGAGGCGGCGTTGGGGTTGATGACGGTGAAATGGGCGCCCATCAGGCGGTCCGCGAAGTCGAGCTGTGCGCCTTCGAGCAGGTCCAGGCTGGCGGTATCGACATAGACGCGGGCCTGGCCGTTGGTGATGGTGACGTCATCCGCGGTGTGGTCGTGATCGAGTTTGAACTGGTACTGGAAGCCGTTGCATCCGCCGGCCAGCACGGCGACGCGGAGGGCGAGGCCTTCCGGGTTGGACTGCTGTGCGATGATCTCGGTGATGCGGGTGGCGGCACGCTCCGAGATGCTGAAGGTGGGGCCGGGAAAAGTTGGGGATGCTGGGATTTCGCTCATGGTGGTTCCATATAGGGCGGTGGGTATGGTGCTCAAAGATGCGCGTTGACTTATTGTTAACCTGCGCCGACCCATGATGGGAATGTTGAAACGGAAGGAGTCGGGATGAGGGATGTTGCCCCCTATGCTGTGCAGGCCAGTCTTGCACGGGGACGGCTGTTTCCGGAAGCGGAGGCTGCGTCCCGTTCGCCGTGGCAGCGGGACCGGGACAGGGTGATTCACTCGGCGGGGTTTCGGACGCTTCAGTACAAGACGCAGGTGTTTCTTAATCATGAGGGGGATTTTTTCCGGACGCGGCTGACGCATTCGCTGGAGGTGGCGCAGATTGCGCGGTCCGTCGCGCGGCAGTTGCGGCTGGATGAGGATCTGACGGAGGCTTTGGCTCTGGCGCATGATCTGGGGCATACGCCATTCGGCCATGCGGGGGAGGATGCGCTGAAGCTGGCGATGGCGCCGTGGGGCGGGTTCGATCACAACACGCAGTCCATCCGGTTGGTGACGTTGCTGGAGGCGCGGTACAATGCGTTTGACGGGCTGAATCTGACCTGGGAGACGCTGGAGGGGTTGGCGAAGCATAATGGGCCGGTGGCCGATCCGTCGCCTTATCTGGCGGAATATGCGGAGCGACACGATTTGCGGCTGTCGAGCTTTGCGTCGGCGGAGGCGCAGGTGGCGGCGATGGCGGATGATATTGCGTATCATGGCCATGATCTGGATGACGGGATTCGGGCAGGGCTGCTGCATTTCGACGATCTGGCGGATCTGCCGATCGTGGGGGCGGCGTTGCGGCAGGCGCGCGACGGGGCTCGGTCCGGGGATGATCATGACCGGGACCGGCGGTTGCGGCATGAGATGGTGCGGCGTGTGATCGATGCGCTGGCGACGGATCTGACGGTGCAGACGCGGGCGAATTTCGCGGCCGTGAAGCCCGGGAGCGCGGATGATGTGCGGGATGCGGACCGGGCGCTGGTGTCGTTCAGCCCGGAGGTGGCGCGGGACAATGCGGCGATCCGGTCGTTTTTGTATGCGCGGCTGTATCGGCACTGGCGTGTGAAGCGGATGACGCGGAAGGCGCGGATCGTGACGGCGGCGATTTTCGAGGTGTTGTCGGAAGATGTTTCATTGTTGCCGGATGGCTGGGGTGCGCGGGCGCGGGGTTCGGACGAGGTGGGGCGGCGGCGGATCGTGGCGGATTATATTGCGGGAATGACGGATCGATCGGCGATGGAGGAGCATCGGCGGTTGACGGAACTGTCCGTGCTGGGCTGATAGGGCGGTTCGCGCTAGATTTTCTTTTTGCTTTCGATCGATCGGATTGAGTTCGTCATGTCAGATTGCCTGTTCGCCCAAGTTCAAACCCAGGTCTGCGAGGCGTTGCGTGCTGTCGTGCCCGGGGTGCCGGACGAGGTGATGGCGCGTGTCGAGGTGACGCCGGCGCGGGATGCGACGCATGGCGACATGGCGACGAATGCGGCGCTGCTGGTGGCGAAGGTTGCGCGGCGGAAGCCCGCGGAGATCGCGGGGGAGCTGGCGGAGCGGCTGGTTGCGTTGCCGGGGATTGCGAAGGCGGAGGCGGCGGGGCCGGGGTTCGTCAACCTGTCGCTGAAGCCCGAGGTGTTGCAGGGGGTGGCGCGTGCGGTTCTGGGGGCCGGGGCGTCTTATGGCGATTCGTCCGTTGGGGCCGGGTTGCGGGTGAATGTGGAGTATGTGTCCGCCAATCCGACGGGGCCGATGCATGTTGGGCATTGCCGTGGGGCCGTGGTGGGGGATGCGCTGGCGAATCTGCTGGCGAAGACTGGGCATCGGGTGACGAAGGAGTATTACGTCAACGATGCGGGGGCGCAGGTGATTGCGCTGAGCTGGGCGGCATACTGGCGGTATTTGCAGGCTCTTGGGACGACGCTGACGGAGGAGGAATTTGCGGCGCTGACGCCGAGCGGGTTGCAGTATGGTGGAGATTATCTGGTGCCTGTGGGACGGGTGCTGGCTGAGAAACATGGGGCTTCGCTGGCGAAGGGGGATGGCGGGGTGGCGGATGTTTCCGTCTGGTTCGAGACGGTGCGGGCGGAGACGCTGTCGATCATGATGGCGTCGATCCGGGAGGATCTGGCGGCGTTGGGGATCGAGCATGAGCGGTTCAGCAGCGAGGCGGAGATTGTTCGGGAGGGACGGGCGGATTCGGCGATTGCCAAGCTGGCGGCCAAGGGATTGCTGTATGAGGGGGTTCTGGAGCCGCCGAAGGGCAAGACGCCGGAGGACTGGGAGCCTCGGCCGCAGACGCTGTTCCGTTCGACGGAGTTCGGTGATGATGTGGACCGGGCGCTGCGGAAGTCCGACGGGTCCAACACGTATTTCGCGAATGACATCGGGTATCATGACGACAAGGCGGAGCGTGGCGCGGATGTGCTGATCGACGTTCTGGGCGCGGATCATGGCGGATATGTTTCGCGGATGCGGGCGGCTGTTGCGGCGCTGACGGAGGGGCGGACCAAGTTCGAGGTGGTGCTGTGCCAGATCGTGCGGATCGTGAAGGGGGGCGAGCCGGTGCGGATGTCCAAGCGGGCGGGGACGTTCGTGACGTTGCGCGATCTGCTGGAGGAGGTTGGCCGCGATGCGGTGCGGTTCACGATGCTGACGCGCAAGGCGGATGCGCAGATGGAGTTCGATCTGGATGCGGTGGTGGCTCAGACGCGGGATAATCCGGTGTTCTATGTGCAGTATGCACATGCACGCTGCCGGTCCGTTCTGCGGGCGGGGGCGGAGATGCTGGGGGCGGATGCGGTGAGGCCGGAGGCTTTGGCGGGGGCGGATCTGTCGTTGTTGGAGTCGGAGACCGAGCTGGCGTTGTTGCGGCGGATGGCGACGTTTCCACGTGTGGTTGAGGGGGCGGCGGCGGCGCGGGAGCCGCATCGGATCGCATATTTCTGCGGGGAGGTTGCGGCGGATTTCCATGCGCTTTGGAACAAGGGGCGGGAGGATACGACATTGCGGTTCCTGAAGGAGGACGATCGGGCCGGGACGCTGGCGAAGCTGGCGCTGGTGGAGGCGACGGCGAGCGTGATCCGGTGTGGGCTTGCGATTTTGGGCGTGGAGCCGGTTGAGGAAATGCGATGAGCGGGTCTGGGAGCGGGTCTGGGAGCGGTTCTGGCGGGAACCGGCGCGACGGGGTTCCGCCTTGGGAGCGTGGGGGTTCGGAGCGTGGTGGTGGCGGGGAGCGTGTCCAGGACCGGAGTTCGGAACGTTCGCGGGAGCGGATGAGTGCGGATTATGATGATGAGCCGCCGCTGCGGGACCGGCGGCGTGCTGCGTCCGTGCTGGGGGACCGTTCGACGCGGCCTCTGGTTTATGGGGCGTTGGGGATTGGTGCGGTGCTGGTTCTCGGGATCGGGGGGTGGAGTTTGCTGGGGGGGCATCATGGGGGGATTCCGGTGCTGGGGCCGCCGCCGGGGCCGGTGAAGGTGAAGCCTGCCAATCCGGGCGGGATGCAGATCGTGGATCAGCAAGGGGGGGATAGTGATGCGACCGGGCATGGGGATGCGCATCTGGCGCCCGACCCGGAGCAGCCCAACCCGAATGCTCTGGCGCGACGTTATGGGCAGGAGGAGCCTGCGCCAGCTGCCCCGCCGGCTGTTTCGTCGCCCTCCGCTGATCATGCGGCGGCTGCCGGGAAGCAGGACGGGGATCAGGGCGGGGCGGCGGTTCCTGCGGGTTCGGGTCAGCCTTCGGACCCGAAGGCTGCCGGGGGCGCAGGTTCGGCTGTCGGGGCTTCGTCTTCCGCTTCCGGGGCGGCGGCAGGATCGGCTTCCGAGCGGACGCATGGGCCGGGTCAGGGGACGGTTGCCCCTCATGAGGTTGCGCCGGTTGAGAAGGTGGCATCGGAACCGGATCGCCCTGATGTGGCGCCTGAGACCAAGGGGGGCGCCTATAAGGTGCAGCTTGCGGCCCTGGAGACCGAGGGGCAGGCGCGGCAGGAATGGGAGCGGCTGAGTCACAAGGCGGGTGGGGCGCTTTTCGGGCAGGCACCGATCATCGAGCCGGTGATGCATGGGGGGAAGACGCTGTACCGGCTTCGGACGGGCGGGTTTGCGTCCGTGCAGGCGGCGCGGGCGTTCTGCGTGAAGCTGCGTGCGGCGCAGATTGCCTGCACGCCGGCGCAGTTCTGACGGGGCGGCCCTGAACGATGCCAGAGGCGATGCCCGGAGCGATGCCAGACGTGGAGAATGGCGCTTCCGATCATGCGGTGCCGCATCTGGTTCTGGATGGATTCGAGGGGCCGCTTGATCTGCTGCTGGAACTGGCACGTTCCCAAAAGGTCGATCTGGCGCGGATTTCGATTCTGCAACTGGTCGAGCAGTATCTGGCGGTGGTGGAGGAGGCGCGGTCGATCCGGCTGGAGCTGGCGGCGGACTGGCTGGTGATGGCGGCGTGGCTGGCATGGCTGAAGTCCCGTCTGCTGCTGCCGGCGGAGGAGGCGCCGGATGAGGATGCGGAGGAAGCGGCGGGGCTGCTTCAGGAGCGGCTGGTCGAGCTGGAGCGGATGCGGGCTGCGGCGGAGTGGCTTTCGGGGCGGCCCTTGCTGGGGCGGGATGTTCATGCGCGGGGGGCGTCCGAGGATCTGACGATGGTGGATCGCTCCGGGCTTTCGGTGGATGTTTCGGGGTTGATGGCGGCGTATGTGGCGATGACGCGGCGCCATGCAAAGCGGCGGATTTATGCGCCAAAGCCGCGCCGCTACTGGACGGTTCAGGAGGCTTTGGCGCGGTTGCGGCGGATGTTGGGGGAGGCCGCGGCGAGTGTGGCGCGGGACTGGCAGTCTCTGGAGGCGTTCTTGCCGGATCTTTCGGGCAGTGAGGATGTGCGGGGTCGGCGTGGGGCGATGGCGAGTGCGTTGCTGGCCGGGCTGGAACTGGCGAAGGGCGGGGAGCTGGAGTTGCGTCAGGATGATGCGTTCGGGGCGATTTTTTTGCGGGCGGGTGAACTGGTGGTGGGGGGATGAGCGTGTCTGACGAGGCGGTGCGGCTGGTTGAGGCGCTGGTTTTCGCGAGTGGGGAGCCGGTCCGGGAGGCGGCCATGATGGCGCTTTTACGGGGGCGTGGGCTGCTGGGGGAGGAGGAGCCGGTTGGGCCGGTGCTGGAGGCGATTGCGGAACGGTTCGTGGATCGGGGGATGGAGCTGGTGAATGTGGCGGGGGGGTGGCAGTTCAGGACACGGCCCGAGCTTGCGGAGGCGCTGACGAAGGTGATCGAGCGGCCGAGGCGGCTGGGGCGTTCGGCGATGGAGACGTTGGCGGTGATTGCATATCATCAGCCCTGCACGCGGTCTGATATCGAGTCCATTCGTGGGGTTTCGCTGAATCAGAACATTCTGGACGCCTTGCTGGAGGACAGCCTGATTGCGCCGAAGGGGCGCAAGGAGGTTCCGGGGCGCCCGGTTTTGTGGGGGACGAGCGTGGGATTTTTGCGGCAGTTTGGGTTGCGGGATCTGAACCAGTTGCCTCGGCGGGAGGAATTGCTGCTGGAGATGCCGTCCGGGTTGGCCAGCGGTGAGACGGCGGTTGTGGAGACGAGTGTTTCCGATGCGGGGACGGCGTGATAGGTCAGGCTGCGCTGATAGGGTCTGTATAGGGTTATGTTCGACTTCAACTGGTCCGAGATCGGGCTGATCGTCATTGTGGCGCTGATTTTTATCGGGCCGAAAGACATGCCGGTGGCGATCCGGGGGATCAGCCGGGCGCTGAAGGCGGTTCGCAAGATGGCGGGCGAGTTTCAGACGCATGTGGACGACATGGTGCGCGAGGCGGATCTGGGGGATGCGCGCGAGCAGTTCCGGGATCTGCGGCGGTTCGATATGCGTGGGCAGTTCATGCGGGCGATCGACGGGGACAACAAGCTGCGGGACAGCCTTTCGTCCGAGCGACGTGATCCGCCGGCCATGCAGGGGTATGAACCGCCACCTGTGGAAGTTCCGATTGAGGATCATGGGCTTCCGCAGGCGGCTGTACCCTATCAGGTTCCGGAGCCGCCGGTGGCGATCGGGGCGCCTGCGATTCTGCCGCCCTTGACGGCGCGGCGTGTGGCCGAGGAGCGTGCGCGTCAGGCGGCGCCGCGTTTCGTGCCACCGCCGCGTGCGATTCATGCGGGACAGCGTGTGGCGCTTGATACTCATGAGGGAAGGGCCTGACGCGCATGGTTTCGGAGACGCGGGCGGCGGACGACAATACCATCAACGACCAGCCGATGCCGTTGCTTGAGCATCTGATGGAATTACGGCGGCGGCTGATCTGGGCGATCGTGACGTTCGCGGTGTGTTTTGCGGTCTGTTATCATTATGCGGGGCAGATCTATCTGTTTCTGGCGGCCCCGTTGGGCGAGATCATGCGGCAGAAGGGGGAGCAGCCGCATCTGATCTATACGGCGTTGTATGAGGCGTTTTTCACCTATGTAAAGGTGGCTTTGTTCGGGGCCACGTTTCTGTCTTTTCCGATGATTGCCGTACAGGCATGGATTTTTATTGCACCGGGATTGTATCGGAATGAGAAGCGGGCGTTCGCGCCGTTTCTGATTGCGACGCCTGTGCTGTTTCTGCTGGGGGCGGCGCTGGCGTATTATTTCGTGTTTCCGTTTGCATGGAAGTTTTTCCTGTCGTTCCAGACCAGTGGTGGGGCGGACGGCTTGCAGATTCAGCTTCAGGCCAAGGTTTCGGAATATCTGGGGCTGGTGACGAAGCTGATTCTGGCGTTTGGGATTGCGTTCGAGTTGCCGGTGGTTCTGACGTTGCTGGCCCGGGTGGGGATCGTGACGGTTGCAATGCTGAAGAAGTTCCGGCGCTACGCCTATGTGGGGGCGTTCGTCGTGGCGGCGATCCTGACGCCGCCGGACCCGATTACGCAGACGGGGTTGGCGGTGCCGCTGATCATCCTCTACGAAATTGCCATTATTTCCGCGCGGTTGGTTGGACCGCGTGTTGTTGCTGAAGACTGAAAGACAGATCATGCACGATATTCGCGCGCTCCGTTCCGATCCTGCCGGTTTCGATGCCGATCTGGCGCGCCGTGGGGGCGCGCCTGTTTCGGCGGATATTCTGGTGTGTGACGAGGAGCGCCGTGCGGCGCTGGGGGCGTTGCAGGAGAAGCAGGCGCGGCGGAAGGGTCTGGCCAGAGAGATCGGGCAGGGGAAGCGGCAGGGGGGGGATACGACCGCGCTGGAGGCCGAGGCGGTGGCGTTGCGGGATGAGATGGCGGCGCTGGAGGAGCGTGCCGGGGCGGCGGAGCGGGAAATTTCCGATCGGTTGGCGCGGATTCCGAACCGGCTGGATGCGTTGGTTCCCGAGGGGCGGGACGAGAGCGCGAATGTGGTGGCGTCCGAATGGGGGCTGCCGAAGACGTTTGCGTTTGCGCCGAAGCAGCATTTCGAGCTGGGTGAGGCGCTCGGGATGATGGATTTCGGGACGGCGGCGAAGCTGGCGGGCACGCGGTTCGTGGTGTTGCGCGGGGCGTTGGCGCGTCTGGAGCGGGCGTTGGGGCAGTTCATGCTGGACCTGCACACGACGGAGTTCGGCTATAGCGAGACGCAGGTGCCGTTGCTGGTGAATGATGCGGCGATGTATGGCACGGACAAGCTGCCGAAATTCGCGGAGGATTCGTTCCGGACCGAGGATGGGCGCTGGCTGATTCCGACGGCGGAGGTTCCGTTGACGGCGAGTGTCGCGGGCGAGATTCTGGATGTGTCCGCCCTGCCGATGCGGATGACGGCTCTTTCCGCGTGTTTCCGGTCCGAGGCCGGGTCTGCCGGACGGGATGTTCGGGGAATGTTGCGATCCCATCAGTTTTACAAGGTTGAGCTTGTGTCGGTCGTGGTACCGGAGGAGAGCGAGGCCGAGCATGAGCGCATGACCCGGGCGGCGGAAACGGTTCTGGAGCGGCTGGGGGTGACGTATCGCCGGATGCTGTTGTGCGCGGGGGATACGGGGTTTGGAGCGGCGAAGACGTTCGATCTGGAGGCGTGGTTGCCGGGGCAGGGGGCGTGGCGGGAGATTTCGTCCTGTTCCAACACGCGGGATTTTCAGGCACGACGGATGAACGCGAGGTATCGTGGGGGGGAGGGGCCGGCTTTCGTTCACACGCTCAACGGGTCTGGCCTTGCGGTGGGGCGGACGTTGATTGCGGTGATGGAGACCTATCAGCGGGAGGATGGGTCCATCGAGGTGCCGGAGGTTTTGCGGCCGTATATGGGTGGGGTTGAGGTTATTCGCTGAGGAGGGTGGGGGGCCTGAAAGTCCTGAAGGATTTTCAGGCCCTTACCTGGAGTTTAGTACGGCGGGTCTGCGCCCCAGTGATCGACCATGACACGGAATCTCCGGGTCGGATCGGCGGTTTTCTGGCGAAATGTGCTTGTAGAAGGACGTGATCGCATAATCGATATCCCTTCGTGAGCTGGCGCATGATGCGCGTTATTTCGCGTTGGCCGAACTGTACTGGTCTGCCCCGAAGTATTCGGGGAGAGATCGGTGCGGTTCGGTTGCCCGCTCGTAATCGTTATGCCTGTTATGTGAAGAAGGGAAGAACTTTTTACTCTATTTTTATGACAGTGCGTTTCAGCCGCGCCGCTTTCTGAATGAGGGTTTGCGGGGCCTGTCCGACGGGCTGGCGGGGCCCGTATCGCGGCGGGTTTCGCGGCCACGGCTTTGCTGGCGCAGGACGGCTTCGATCCAGTCGTTCAGGGTGCTGGTATTACGTTCGGCGTCTTCGCGGGCGGGGTAGAAATCCGGGAAGCGCAGGGCGAGCCAGCGCCAGGCGACGAGGCGTTTGTGGCGTTTCTCGGCGCGTTCGAGTTCTTCGCGGCTGGCCTGCGAGGGTTGGGGGAGGCGGCCTGTTCCGGGTGGGGGGACGTTACGGCCCGCGGCGTGATCCGAGGCCCAGTGCGTGAGGCGGATGATGCCGTTATCGCGTTCGTCCACGGGGCACATGGCGTAGGTCCAGCGTTGGCCGAGGTCCAGCCCTTCGACGCCTTCGAGGGCGGAGGCGATGGCGAAGGCCTGTTCCATGTCGGCCAGCCGGTAGTTCGGATCGTCCGGGCGGAGGACGGCGCGTTTGATGCGGGCGAGGACGCCGTAGAGGCTTTCGGAGCCGATTTCCTCGGCCACGGCGCGGACGATATCGGCGTCCGGCTGCACCAGGGGGCGCAGTTCGGCGATGGGTTCTGGGGCGGCGTTGAGCATGGTTCGGATATAGGTCGGGCTGCCGGCGCTGGACAGGACGCCGACGATGCCGTCCTCGTGGATGCCGTAGCGCCCGGCGCGGCCGCCGATCTGCTTGATTTCCTGCACGTTCAGGTCTCGCGTCTGAGTGCCATCAAATTTGCGCAGGGAGGTGAAGATGACGCGGCGGATGGAGAGGTTGAGGCCCATGCCGATGGCGTCGGTCGCGATGAGGATATCGGCTTCGCCCTTGTTGAAGCGCTGGGCTTCGGCGCGGCGGACTTCGGGGCTGAGGGCGCCGTAGACCACGGCGACGCGGCGGCCCCGGGTGAGGAGTTCGGCGCGGAGGTCCAGCACTTCGCGGCGGGAGAAGGCGATCAGGGCGTCTCCCGGTTTGAGTTCGGTGATGCGGATGGGGCCGCTGGCGGCGCGCAGGGGGCTTTTGCGTTCGAGGGAGATTTCATCGACGGGATCGTTGCAGAGTTCGGCGATGCGGCGGACGAGGGGGATGCAGTCCGGCGCGCCGAGGATGAACAGGTGCCGGGCGGGGGCGCCCATGATGGCGGCGGTCCATGCCGCGCCGCGATCGGGATCGGCCAGCATCTGGGCTTCGTCGATCAGGGCGACGTCCACGGGGTTGTGGAAGGGGCACATTTCGACGGTGGCGGCGAGGTGTTTGCTGCCGGGGGCGAGGATGCGTTCCTCGCCGGTGGCGAGGGCGGCCTCGACGCCGCGTGAGGCGAGGGCTTCGCGGAATTCGTGGGCGAGGAGGCGCAGGGGGGCGAGGGCAAGGCCGCTTTCGGCGGCGGCCAGGGCGTTGAGGGCGGTGTAGGATTTGCCGCTGTTGGTGGGGCCGGTGACGAGGGTGATGCGGCGTTTGAGGGCGCGGGCGGTCTTGAAGTGGGCGGCGTAGCGATCGAGGGCGGCGACGCGGGCGATGACGGCGTTGCCGACCTTGCGGGTTTCGACGGGGATGTTTTCGGGGGCCGTGGGGGTGCGGCGGCGCCATTCTGGCAGGAGGGAGCGGAGGGCGCGGAGTTCCTTGGGGTCGAACTCGTAGGATTCGGTGCCGTCCGGCTGGGGAACGCGGCGGGCGACGGGGAGGCGGTTTTCGGCGATCCAGCGCAGGGCTTCTCGGTGCGAGCAGTGCAGGATGCGCGGGACTTCGGTGAAGGGGACGAGGCTGTCTTCCCAATCCTGAAGGCGTTTGATTTCCTCGTGCCGGCGTTCGCGGGCGAGGGTTCGGATGCGTTCGTCTTCCGTGCGTCGGGCCTGGTCGGCGGCGTGGATTTCGGCTTCGAAGCTGCTGTCGTCCTGGCCGAAGGCGGTGGCGACGGCGCGGGCGAGGAGGTTGACCTGACGTTCGGAGAGAACCTGCCCGGCATCGGAGAGGTCTGCCCGGATGGCCTCCATGACGTGGTTGGGGGTGTCGCCCAGCGTGAGGAGGCGTGTGCTGACGATGCCGTCCAGCACGATGCGGATGGTGGCGGCGTCCGTCGTGGGATCATTGATGTGGGAGGCGGCTTCTTCCATGTCCGCCTTGGTGATCCAGAGTTCTCCGGCGCGTCTTGTGGCGTTCATGAGCTGTGTGGCCCAGCCCTTGCGGCGGATGGTGCAGAGTGCGTCCCGCAGGGCATCGGGGGGGACGGTATCGGCGCCGGGAGTGAGGCGGCGGCCGATCTGCCGGATCAGGCGCGGCATTTCGCGCGGGGTGGCTTCGAGGCCGGTTTCGGCGAGGGCGCTGGCGGTGGCGCGTTCGGCGGGGGAGGTGGATGCGTCCATGCGTCTTTATCGGGCCGGGGCCGAGTTCCGTCGAGCCTTTTTCGGTCATGTGGCCGGAGGAAGGAGGGGGGTGTCGGGCGGGGCGCGATGGGAGCGTAGTCATGCTTCGATATGATTGGAGTATGATCGGGAGGTTGCGGGGCGAGAGAAATTCTTTGAAATTGGCACGAAATCAGAACGAAGAGGGTTTTTATGGCTTATCGGTTCATGGGACGTGGGCTGGCTGGAATGGGTCTGGCCGGATTGCTGGGGGCGTCTGCCCTGACATCGGCTATCGCGACGCCGGCTTTTGCGGCGGATGCGAAGAAGCCGGATGCGCCGGAGGGTGCGGTGGCGCGGGCGTTTCTGACCAGCCCGCAGAAGGTTTTGTCTGACGGATCGGTGACGGTTGGGGGTCATGCGGTTGCGTATCAGGCCGAGGCGGGGACGTTGATCGTGCATCAGAAGGGGTGGGATGATTCGGCGGGGGCCGTGTCGACCGATGAGGAGGATGCGAAGAAGAACCCGGATGCGATCGCGTCCATGTTCTATACGGCGTATTTCAGGAAGGGGGCGCCGGTGGCGGGGCGGCCGATTACGTTCGTCTATAATGGCGGGCCGGGTTCGGCGACGGTGTGGCTGCATATGGGGGCGTTCGGGCCGAAACGTGTGGTGACGGCGAATGACAGCCATACGCCTGCGGGGCCGTATCAGATGGTGAGCAACGATGCGTCGTTGCTGGATGCGACGGATCTGGTGTTCATCGATGCGCCGGGGACCGGGTTCGGGCGTGTGATGGGGAAGGAGCATGACAAGGCGTTTTACGGGACGGACCCGGATGCGCAGGCTTTCGCGGATTTCATCGCGCAGTTTCTGGCGCGGCATGGGCGGTATAACTCGCCGAAATATCTGTTTGGGGAGAGCTATGGCACGACGCGGTCCGCGATTCTGGCGGATCTTCTGGCGGAGCAGAAGGGGATCGATCTGAATGGCGTGATCCTGCTGTCCCAGATTCTGAATTACGACAACAGCATTGATTTCGCGCAGATCAATCCGAGTGTGGATCAGCCTTATGTGCTGGCGTTACCAAGTTATGCGGCGACGGCGTGGTATCACGACAGGCTGTCATCCAAGCCTGCGAGCCTTCCGGACTTCGTGAAGGAGGTCGAGCATTTTGCGCTGACCGATTACACCGAGGCGTTGCAGGAGGGGAATCTGATTTCCGATGCGAAGCGGGACCAGATCGCGCAGAAGCTGCATGAGTATATCGGGCTGCCGGTGGATTACATCAAAAAGGCCGATTTGCGGGTGAATGGCGGGGAGTTCGCCAAGACGCTGCTGGGGAAGGAGAACGAGGATACGGGGCGGCTGGACAGCCGGTTCAGCGGGCCGTCGATCGATCCGTTGAGCCAGTCTCCGGATTACGATCCGATGGATGCGTCCATTCAGGCGGCGTATGTGGCGGCGTTCAATGACTATACGCGGTCAGCGCTGCATTATGGTGGCAATCCGGCGTTTGGCGACGGGTTCCAGGAGTACAAGCTGTTTGCCCATAGCATCCGGCATTGGGATTTCACGCATGCGCAGCCGCAGTCGGGACGGGGCAATCACGGGTGGCCGAATGTTCTGCCGGATCTGGCGGAGGCGATGAAGCTGAATCCGGGGCTGAAGGTTATGCTGAATCAGGGATATTTCGATCTGGGGACACCGTTCTTCGAGGGGATCTACGAGATGCAGCATCTGCCGATCCCGCATAAACTGGCGAAGAACATCGAGATCAAGCAGTATATGTCCGGCCATATGGTATATGTGAATGTGGATGCGCTGCATCAGCTTCATGACAATGTGGCGGCGTTTATCGACCGGACGCATGGGCATTCGGGGGATGTTCGTTAGGCAGAGGCTTCGGTGAAGGCCCTGCGCATGGCGGCGATGCGTTGGGCTTTGGCGCGCTCGGCGACGGGGGCGTCCGGCACCTGATCGAAGGCGTGGTAGGCGCCGGGGTGGAGGGCGAGTTCGACGCTGTTTCCAGCGCGGATCAGGGTTTCGGCGTAGCGGAAATCTTCTTCGAGGAAGAGGTCCAGCGCGCCGAGGCTGATATAGGCGGGGGGCAGGTTGGAGAGGTTTTCGCAGCGGGCGGGGGCGGCGTAGGGGGAGACGCCGGTGCTGCCGGGGGTGTGGGGGGCGAGGAGGGCGGTCCAGGCCCATGTGTTTTTCTGGGCGGTCCAGACGAATTCGCCGGTGGCGGGATTTCGGGTGATGGGTGCGCGGTCGTCCAGCATGGGGTATATCATGTTCTGGAACAGGGGTTTGGGGGCGTTGCGGTCTCGTGCCATGAGGGCGAGGGCAGCGACCGCGCCACCGCCGGCACTCTCGCCGGTGAGGCCGATATGGGTGGGGTTTATGCCGAGCGTTTCGACCTGATCGATCATCCAGAGATAAGTGGCGTAGCAATCCTCGATACCGCCGGGGAAAGGGGTTTCGGGGGCGAGGCGGTAGTCCGGGGAGATGATGAGGCAGTCCAGTTCGGTGGCCATGCGGGCGAGGTCGGGCAGGGATTGTTCGGGCAGGCCTGCGATGTAGCCGCCGCCGTGGACGTGGAGGAGGGCGCGGGTGGGGCGGTTGTTGGTGGGGGTGACGATCAGGGCTTCGATGGAGGTTTCGGGGATGGGGTGTCTTCTGGTGGTGACGGGGAAGCTGTGGGTGGCGGTTGTGGCGCGGTCCTGCATGGCCTGACGGGCGGCGGAGAGGGTTTCGGTGGAGAGAGGCATCTGGGGGATCTGCTCCAGCCAGGAGCGGAGTTCGGGGAGGACGAGGGGGAGGGTGTTCATCGGGAGGCTCCGGTTGTGTCGGGGATAACAACGCATGGACCGGGGATTAGGGTTTCCCCTTTGGGGGATGTTGGATTAGAACAACGCCCCACATCAGGAATTGCACGGGCGGGAGTGCCGTCCGGATCGTTTTTTGCCGAACTGTTTTTTGAGGGGCCTTCATGTCCGATACTCTGAATGCTGCTGTGTCTTCCGTGCCGCTGACGGGACTGGTTCCGATGGAGGGGCAGGAGGGCGTGTATCGTCTGGGGCGGCCGTCCAAGGAATACGGGCATTTGCAGGCCTGTGAGGTGACGTCTGTGCATCACTGGACGGATCGCCTGTTCAGCTTCACGACGACGCGGGATGCGTCCCTGCGGTTCGAGAACGGGCAGTTCGCGATGATCGGGATCGAGGTCGAGGGCAAGCCGTTGCTGCGGGCCTATTCGCTGGCGTCGGCGAATTATGAGGACCAATTGGAGTTTCTGTCGATCGCAGTGGAGAACGGGCCGCTGACCTCCCGTTTGCGGCATGTGAAGGTGGGGGATACGGTGCTGGTGGGCCGCAAGCCGACGGGGACGTTGTTGCTGGACAATCTGCGACCGGGGCGGAACCTGTATTTCCTGTCCACCGGGACGGGGCTGGCGCCGTTCATGTCGTTGATCAAGGACCCGACCTGCTATGAGCGGTATGACAATGTCATTCTGAGCCATACGGTGCGGCTGTCCGGCGAGCTGGCCTATGCGAACCATATCCGGCATGAGCTGCCGGAGCATGAGTTTCTGGGCGAGGACGTGGCGGCGAAGCTGCGCTATTACCCGGCGGTGACGCGGGAAGAATATGCGGTGACGGACCGGATCACGACGCTGATCGAGAGTGGGAAGATCTTTGCGGATCTGGGGATTCCGGCGCTTGATCCGGAGCATGACCGGGTGATGATCTGTGGTTCGCCGGAGATGCTGGCGGATACGGAGAAGATGCTGGTGGCGCGTGGGTTCGACGAGGGGAACATGAACACGCAGGGATCGTATGTGATCGAAAAGGCGTTTGTGGAGAAGTAAGGCGATGATCTACGACCTTTTCGTGATCGGGGCTGGGTCCGGCGGTGTCCGGTGTGCGCGGATTGCGGCGCAGAATGGCGCGAAGGTCGGGATTGCGGAGAGCAGGCACTGGGGGGGAACCTGTGTCAATCTGGGGTGCGTGCCGAAGAAGCTGCTGGTTTATGCCTCGGAATATGGCGATCTGATCGAGGACAGCCGGGCGTTCGGGTGGGAGGCAGAACAGGACGGGCATGACTGGGGGCGGTTGATCGCGGCCAAGGATGCGGAGATTTCCCGGCTGAACGGCATTTACGTGTCGATGCTGGAGAAGGCGGGGGTGGCGCTGTTCACCGGGCGTGCGCGGATTGTGGGCGAGCGGGACGGCGTGTTCACGCTGGAGATCGGGGCCGGGGCGCTGGCGCCGGATGCGGAGCCACAACGGGTTCAGGCACGCAAGGTGGTGGTGGCGACGGGATCGACGCCGACGCGGCCGGAGATTGAGGGAGCCGAGCTGGCGATCGTTTCGGACGATGCGTTTCATCTGGAGCGGCGGCCGGAGCGGGTTTGCGTTGTGGGGGGTGGGTATATCGGGGTGGAGTTCGCGGGGATTTTCGCCGGGTTGGGATCGACGGTTGATCTGGTATTTCGGCAGGGTCTGCCCTTGCGCGGGTTTGACGGCGAGTTGCGGCAGGCCTTGATGGAGCAGTTCGAGGGGCGGGGGATTACGGCGCGCGCGGGGGTTTCGCCGGTGCGGGTCGAGCGGGCGGGCGAGGCGTTCCGGGTGGTGCTGGATGATGGAACGGCCATCGAGACGGATTGCGTGTTTCTGGCGACCGGGCGGCATCCGAACGTGGCCGGACTGGGGCTTGAGAAGGTTGGCGTCGAGGTGCCGGAAGGGCGGGTTCGGACGGGGGCGATGTTCGAGACGACGCGAGCCGGGATTTATGCGATCGGGGATGTGACGGACCGGTATAACCTGACGCCGACGGCGATTGCTGAGGGGCATATTCTGGCGGAGGCACTGTTTGGGGAGCCGGGGCGGGAGTGGTCTTTCGAGACGACGCCCAAGGCCGTGTTCTTTACGCCGCCTCTGGCCAGTGTGGGGCTGACGGAGGAGGAAGCGGCGCGGGAGGGGGATCTGGACATTTTCACGGCGCGGTTCACGCCGATGCGTCAGGCGATCTCGGGGCGGCGGCGCAAGGTGTTGATGAAGCTGGTGGTGGATCGGGCGAGCCAGGTTGTGGTGGGCGCGCATATGATGGGGGAGGATGCGCCGGAGATTGTTCAGGGACTGGCGATCGCGGTGACGGCGAAGCTGAGGAAGCGGGATTTCGACCGGACGATCGGGCTGCATCCGACGGCGGCGGAGGAGCTTGTGACGATGCGGAGCGTTACGCGGCAGGTGAGCCGGATGTTTTCGACCTGAGTTCTGGCGCACCGAGTTTTGGCGCACCGAGTTCTGGCGGCCTGGGATGTGATGGTGAGGGGGCCGGCCATCGGATGGATTTCGGGAGGTGGCTGGGAAACCGGGGTAGGATGTAGCGCCATAACAGGGTTCCAATAATGTCTGCGACATGATTGGAAAGACTGTTGTTATGATATGTCTTGGCGGGCACGGGAATGGATTTTTCCGATATCAGGGAAACTGTCTCTCCGTCTGATATGACGGTGGGCTTTGTTAGATAGGAAAGTGTTAACGGTGTCAACTTCGAAGGAGGGAAATGTCTATCATCACGGGAATCTGCATCATGCGCTGATCGAGAGTGCGATTGCGCTACTGGAGGCAGGTGGGATGGCGGCGTGTTCGCTGAGGAACGTGGCGCAGCGGGTCGGGGTTTCGGCGACGGCGGCGTATCGACATTTTGCGAACAAGGAGGAGATGCTGGCGGAAGTTGCCGCCTATGGGCTTACGGGGCTTGAGGAGGCCCTGAGGGTTGCGGATCGCAGGGAAACCGACCCTCTTGAGGCGTTGGTGGCGCAGGGTGTGGCGTATGTGCGGTATGCGCTAAGCCATCCCGGTATTTACCGGTTGATGTTCGGGACGGAGCGCCTGAACCGGTATGAGGTACTGGATCAGGCGGGGCAGGGGACGTTTCAGGTGCTTCAGCGGCGGATCGCGGAGATCTGTCGCCCCGATGTGCAGATTGAGGATGCGATTCTGGGGTGCTGGTCTTTGGTGCATGGGCTGGCTTCACTGCATCTGGACAGGGAGGTGCATTTGCGTCTGCCGGATGCGGGGCAGGATGAGGCGTCACTGGGGGCGGTCGTGCGGGCCATGGTGTCGTCTCTCCTGCCCCGGTAGGGGTGGTTCAGCCTTGCAGGAAGTGGATCAGATCCTGATTCAGGCGCTGGGGTTCGGTGGCGAAGAAGCCGTGTGGGGCGCCTTCATATTCGATCAGGGTTGAGCCGGGGATGGCGGCGGCGGCCTTGCGGGCGGAGGCGTCGATAGGGATGGCGGTGTCGCCCGTGCCGTGGATGATCAGGGTGGGGATGGTGAAGGCGGCGAGGTCTGGGCGGAAATCGGTGCGGCCCCAGCTGTTGACGCATTCCAGCGTGGCGATGGGGCTGGCCATGATGGCGAGGACGAAGGACCAGTGCAGCAGATCTTCGCTGACGGGTTTGTGGATCAGGCCGACGCCATAGAAGGTTTTGAGGAAGCTGCCGAGGAAGGCGAAGCGATCCTTGCGGATATTGGCGCGGATCTCGTCGAGGACGGAGGCGTCCACGCCTTCGGGATTATCCGGTGTTTTCAGGACGTAGGGGACGACGGAGCCGACCAGGGCGACTCGGGTGATACGGGAGATGCCGTGGCGGGAGAGGTAGCGCGCGACTTCGCCACCGCCCATCGAGAAGCCGACCAGCGTGGCGCCCCAGACGTCCAGTTGTTCGAGGATGGCGGCGAGGTCGTCCGCGAGGGTGTTGTAGTCATAGGGGCCGATGGGGTGGCTGGATTGGCCGAAGCCGCGGCGATCATAGGTGATGACGCGGTAGCCGGCTTCGAGGAGGGCGACCGTCTGGTATTCCCACATGTCTCCGGTGAGGGGCCAGCCGTGGATCAGGATGACGGGTGCGCCGGTTCCGGCGTCTTTGACATGGAGGTTGGTGCCGTCTTTCGTGGTGATCATGGGCATGATGCGAGGCTCCATCGGGAGGGAATGATGCCTTTCAGAACAGATCCGGGGGGATCAGGTTGCTTCGCGTTCGAGGATTTCGACGGGATCGTTCACGGTGATGCGACCGGGTTCGAGGATGATGGCGCTGCGGCCGAAATTGGGCGCGCCGGTATGATGGCGCTGTCTGGCCAGGGTGCGGAGGGGTTCGGCCTTGTGGGGGCGCGTGCCGGTCTCGGGATCAACGGTGATGACGCCGCAGCGGGTGCAGTGGCGGACGATCTGGAGGGTGCAGGTGCCGATACGGAGGATGCGCCACTGGTCCTCTTCCCATGCGGTGGCGCCTTCGATGACGATGTTGGGGCGAAAGCGCGTCATGGAGACGGGGGCGGGGAGGTGTGTGTTGAACTCGTCCAGCGAGGCTGTGGTGGTGAGGAGGATGGGGGTGTCGTCCGCGAGGTTGACGGAGGTATCCGCTTCCATGCCGTGGGTGTGGAAACGCCGGGCTTCGGGCGCGTATTGGTAGCCGAGGCGGACGGGGCGGTTGAGGCGTGCGCTGAGCCAGGCGGTGGTGGCGTCGTCCGTCAGGCGCAGGGGGTGGGGCGTGTTCCACATCTTGCCGCCGGTTTCGGGGGCGGTTTCGGGTGGATAGGGGGTGTGATGGGGATTGGTTTCGTGCGGGAAGAGGAGGCCGGTTTCGGTTTCCTCCACGGGGAGGAGGGCGAGTTCGGGCATTTCGCGCTGGGTGATGAAATCGTCGTTCTCGTCGATCAGCATCCAGCGGCGATCTCCGCGCAGGCCGGGGTAATCCAGATCGGCGTGGTCCAGATTGTAGCCGCGGAGGCCCTTGACCGGGTAGCGCCGGAGGGTTCCGACGCGCAGGGATGAGGGCATGAGTGGATTAGCGGGGGGCGACCCAGCCGTTACCGGTGGAGTCCCCCAGCTGGCCCTGCTGGGTGGGGTTGCTGTTCTGGTAGGCTGATCCGAATTTGGAGAGATTGGCGCCGGAGACGGGATCGCGCTGGATTTCGGCCTCGTGGTCCGGGTCCGGGCCGTGGGTCATTTCGGTGGAGGGGGCGTCCTGATAGCCGGGGGGGAGGCTGTGTTTGCCGTGGGCGGTGTAGCGTTCGCCGGGGCCTGCGTGTTCGAGGCCTTCACGGCTTTGTGGAGCCGTCGTGGTGGTTCCGGGTTGGGCGAAGGGGTTGTTGCCCTGCTGTGCGGTGATGGTTTGTGCGTGTGCCGTGGTGGCTGCGAGGGTGAGGGCCGTGAGCGACAGGATCGCTGATCGGGAGAGCGCCATGAAGAAAATCCTATAACGGCATGTGGCGCGGGCAGGACGGCCCGTTGGTGGGGGTCATGGCGCCGGATTGGTGGAGTGTTCGGTGGGATAATCGGTCGTATCGGGTGTTGGTTCAAGGGATTTGCGTGGGGTGATGGAAGGGGTGGGTGCATTTGGTGTCGGGAATGAGCGTGAAGATGGGGTGCGATGTGCTTATATCAGGTTGAGCGGACTGGTGAGCGAGGCACGGGATGATGAGCGATCTTTTCGATTCACGCGACATGGCGTCAAGGGACAGGACGCCGCGGATTCTGGCGGAGGGGGCGGTGCATCTGCCGGGGTTTGCGTCCGAGCTCGAGACGGCGTTGCTGGCGCATGTGGAGCGGATTTCGCATGAGGCGCCGTTCCGGCATCTGGAGACGCCCGGTGGGGGGCGGATGTCTGTCGAGATGACGAATTGCGGGGAGGTGGGGTGGTATTCCGACCGGAAGGGATATCGGTACGTGGCGGAGGATCCCTGCACGTTGCGGGCGTGGCCGAAGATGCCGGTGATGTTTCTGGATCTGGCGCGGGGCGCGGCGGAGGCGGCCGGGTATGAGGATTTTCGGCCGCGCGGGTGTCTGGTCAACCGGTATGAGCCTGGGGCGCGGATGGGGCTGCATCAGGACAAGGACGAGGTTCCGCTGACGGCGCCGGTGGTTTCGGTGTCGCTGGGGGCGCGGGCGGTGTTTTCGTTCGGGGGGCTTTCGCGGTCTGATCCGGCCCAGCGCGTGGAGTTGCTGGGGGGGGATGTGGTGGTATGGGGGGGGGCGTCGCGGCTGGCGTTTCATGGGGTTTCCGCGCCGAAGGGGCCGGGGTTCGGGGATTTCGTGCGGTATAATCTGACGTTCCGGGAGGCGCGTGCGGGGCGGCGGTGAGCGTGATGGGGGAATATTGGATGGAATCTTTGCCTTCCGGCGCAAGATTCGACATAACCGCCGGTCCCGGCGGGAATGGACCGGTTGTGGTGACAGGTAGAAGTGGTGGAGACGATGACGGACATGCGTAATCCTGCGGACCAGATTTCTCGTGCGGCTTGGACGCCTGCGAGCTGGCGTGGGTATCCGGTCCGTCAGATGCCGCATTATGACGATGTGTCGGAGCTGGAGGCGGTGGAGGCGCGGTTGCGCCGGTATCCGCCGCTGGTGTTCGCGGGGGAGGTGCGCCGGCTGAAGGCGCAACTGGCGCAGGCGTCCCGTGGGGAGGCGTTCGTGTTGCAGGGTGGGGCCTGTGCCGAGAGTTTCGACGAGTTCACGGCGGACATCGTGCGCGATACGTTCCGCGTACTGTTGCAGATGGCGGTGGTGCTGACTTTTGCTGCCAAAGTGCCGGTGGTGAAGATCGGGCGGATGGCGGGGCAGTATGCCAAGCCGCGTTCTTCACCGACGGAGACGAAGGATGGGGTGGAGCTGCCGGTCTATCGGGGGGACATTATCAATGCGCCGGCGTTCGATGCACAGGCGCGGCGGCCTGATCCGCTGCGGATGGAGACGGGGTATTTCCAGTCCGCCGGTGTGATGAACCTGTTGCGGGCGTTTGCGTCCGGCGGGTTTGCCAACCTGCATGAGATGCACCGCTGGAATCTGGGGTTCGTGGAGCGTTCGCCTTTGACGGCGCGGTATCGCGTGCTGGCGGAGCGGATCGACGAGACGCTGGCGTTCATGGCGGCGTGTGGTCTGGCGGAGAAGGCGCCGCAGATCGACGAGACGGAGTTCTATACGTCGCATGAGGCGTTGCTGCTGCCGTATGAGCAGGCATTGACGCGCGTGGATAGCCTGAGCGGCGACTGGTATGACTGTTCGGCGCATTTCGTGTGGATCGGGGACCGGACGCGGCAGCCGGACGGGGCGCATGTCGAGTTCCTGCGCGGGGTGAAGAATCCGATCGGGATCAAGGTTGGGCCGACGACGCAGGTGGATGATCTGGAGAAGCTGCTGGACATTCTGAACCCCGAGGACGAGGCGGGGCGGATCACGCTGATTTCTCGCATGGGGGCGGGGAAGGTGCGGGAGATGCTGCCGCCGCTGCTGGGGAAGGTTCAGGGGCTTGGACGGACGGTGACGTGGCTGTGCGATCCGATGCATGGCAACACGATTGCGACGTCCAATAAGATCAAGACGCGGAGTTTCGAGTCCATCGTGTCTGAGGTGCGGGGGTTCTGTTCCGTGTTTTCGGAGGCGGGGGTGGCGCCGGGTGGCGTGCATGTCGAGATGACGGGGCAGGATGTGACGGAGTGTGTGGGGGGGGCGCATTGCCTGACAGAGGATGATCTGGGCGACCGGTATGAGACGTTTTGTGATCCGCGCCTGAATGCCGAGCAGTCATTGGAGATGGCGTTTCTGCTGGCGGAGGAACTGACGGCGCAGTTCAAGGCGCGGCTGGCGCAGGGTGAGGGGCAGCGTGCATGAGCGATTCCGATGAGAGTCTGGCCGGGGCGTTCGGGCCGGGGCAATCGCTGACCGCCGAAGCGATTTCCGGGCGGACGGATGCGTATTTCAACCGGACGCGGGAAATCGTGGAGCGGTTTGGTGATGTGCGGGTGACGTATGCATTGTTCATTCGTCGCCCGGTCGTGGCGGCGACGAGCCTGATGCGGGCCTGGCTGGACAATGTTTCGAAGACGCAGGGGTTTTCGTTCGAGATCGAGCCGATGTATCGGGATGGGGACTGGGTTGGGGCGGGGGAGCCGCTGCTGTACATCACGGGGTCGTTTCAGGCTCTGGCGACGCTGGAGACGTTGATTTTGCAGCGTCTGGGGGCGGTGTGCGTGGCGGCGCACAATGCGTATCAGATGGCTCTGGCGCTGCCGAAGGTGCCGTTTCTGGCGATGGAGGCGCGGCATTGCGCCGGCTTCGAGATGCAGGAGCAGATGGCTTATGCGGCGGCGGTGGGCAGCGAGGCGGCGCGGCGGGAGGGGGCGCGGGGGTTCATCGGCAATGCGAACGATGCCACGGCGGCGTTTTTCGGGATGGCGCGCGGATTGGGGACGATGCCGCATGCGTTGATCGGCTATGCGGGGTCCACCTTGCGGGCGGCGGAGATGTATCACGAGACGTTTCCAGATGACCCGCTGGTGGTGCTGGTGGATTATTTCGGGCGTGAGGTGACGGACGGGCTGGAGGTTTGCCGGCGGTTTCCCGATCTGGCGGCGGCGGGGCGGATCAGCCTGCGGCTGGACACGCATGGGGGGCGGTTTCTGGAGGGGCTGGACCCGCAATCGTCCTATGCGGTGCTGGAGCGGCATACGCCGGGTACGATCCGGCGGTACCGGTCCGATCGGGAATTGCGGCATCTGGTGGGGACGGGGGTTTCGGCGGCGGCGATCTGGCGGATGCGGGAGAGCCTGGACCGGGCGGGGTTCGAGGCGGTGAAGCTGGTGGTATCGTCCGGGTTTGGGGTGGAGAAGTGCATCAGCATGGCGGATGCGCATGCGCCGATCGATGTGGTTGGGACGGGATCGTTCATTCCGGACCAGTGGAGCGAGACGTATGCGACGGCGGATATCGTGGCGTATGATGGTGTTCCGCGTGTGAAGATTGGCCGTGAATTCTTGTTGCGGCATGGAAAGGGAGGCTCGGCATGAGCGACACGGATAATATGCCGGATGGTGGTGATGAGGATCGGGGTCGGGTGGTGCGGATCATCGATCTGTCCGGTGCGTCCGAGGGGGGGACGGTTGAGGAGGTGAAGGATTTTCTCGACCTGCTTCATGCGAATGCGTTTGCGCGGGCTTATGTGCGGGACAGCATCGAGCGGTGCCGTTTGCCGGGGGCGACGGGCCGTGAGGTGATTGAGGCGTGGTTTGCGTTCGGGGAGGATGCCGAGGTTCTGGATGCGGGAGATGAGGGGTGGAAGTCGGCCAATGAGCTGGACGAGTTTGCCTCGACGCCTGCGACACCGATGGAGCGGGACTGGCGGGCGATCGATCCGCGCCGTCTGGTTGAGGACGACGAAGAGGAACTCTGAAGGCACGGAGGATCGGGGGGACTGGTTTCGGGCTGATATTTTCCGCAGGCGATGCGGAAATGCCACGAGCCGGTGCGATTCCTGACACTCTGTGTCTTCCGGAAGGGCGTATCTGCCATGCAAGCTGGGGTATGGACAGGGGCGGCGTCGGAGTTTGGGGCGTGGGATGTGAGCTGGTGTGTGTCTTAGTTTTTCCAAGAGGGAGCTTGGTTTTTCCTGTCGGGGGTAGGATCTTGCATTGAATAATCCGACATAGAAACGGACTGTATTGGTCTTGTATTGGGCAAGTGACGGATAGATATCACAATTTTGTTATGTAAGTGATTTCATTGAAAGAGTAGCCTGATGCCATTGCGGGCTGGGTCAGTATTCCGCGAACCGTAGAATTGAAGTGGTATTGGAGAGCATCCGATATGGATAACAGCAAGGCAGGGAAGCGTTTCCTCCGCCGGGGGCTTCTGTGCGCTGGCGTTATGGCGACGGCCATTGGTTTCACCGTTCATGCGACGCCTGCGCGGGCGGATGGCCCGGGTGGGGATCGCATCACGAATGCGGATAGTGAGCCGCAGAACTGGATGAGCTATGGGCGCACCTATTCGGAGCAGCGCTACAGCCCGCTGGACCAGATCAACAAGACCAATGTGGGCGGGTTGAAGCTGGCGTGGCATTACGATCTGGACACGAACCGGGGGCAGGAGGGGACGCCGCTGATCGTGGATGGCGTGATGTATGCCACCACGAACTGGAGCAAGCTGAAGGCGCTGGATGCGGCGACTGGGAAGCTGCTTTGGGCGTATGACCCGAAGGTTCCGGGGAATATCGCGGATCGGGGGTGTTGCGACACGGTGAATCGTGGGGCGGCGTACTGGAATGGGAAGGTTTATTTCGGGACGTTCGATGGCCGTTTGCTGGCGGTGGATGCGAAGACCGGCAAGCTGGTGTGGAGCGTCAATACCATTCCCAAGGAGGCGACGCTTGGACATCAGCGGTCCTATACCGTGGATGGAGCGCCGCGCATTGCCAAGGGGCGGGTGATTATCGGCAATGGTGGCGCGGAATTTGGTGCGCGCGGGTTCGTATCGGCGTTCGATGCCGAGACTGGCAAGCTGGACTGGCGCTTCTTTACGGTGCCGAACCCGGACAACAAGCCGGATGGTGCGCCTTCAGACAAGATCCTGATGTCCAAGGCGTACAACACGTGGTCCGAGCATGGGGCGTGGAAGCAGCAGGGCGGTGGGGGGACCGTCTGGGACTCGCTGATCTACGATCCGGTGACGGACCTGGTGTATCTGGGTGTGGGCAATGGCTCGCCCTGGAACTACAAATATCGTTCCGAGGGGAAGGGGGATAACCTGTTCCTCGGGAGCATCGTGGCGATCCGTCCTGAAACAGGCGAGTATGTCTGGCATTTTCAGGAAACGCCGATGGATCAGTGGGATTATACCTCGGTCCAGCAGATCATGACGCTTGACATGCCGATCAACGGGCAGATGCGGCATGTGATCGTTCATGCGCCTAAGAACGGGTTCTTCTATATTCTCGATGCGAAGACCGGCGAGTTCCTGTCCGGCAAGAACTACGTTTATGAGAACTGGGCCAATGGCCTCGACCCGAAGACGGGGCGGCCGAACTACAATCCGGATGCGTTGTGGACGCTGACGGGCAAGCCCTGGTACGGGATTCCGGGCGATCTGGGTGGGCACAACTTCGCGGCGATGGCGTATAGCCCGCAGACGAAGCTGGTTTATATTCCGGCGCAGCAGGTTCCGTTCGTCTATACGAGCCAGGTCGGGGGGTTCAAGGCGCATCCGGATAGCTGGAATCTTGGCCTTGACATGAACAAGATCGGCATCCTTGACGACAACAAGCCTGAGGACAAGGCGGCCAAGGACAAGTTCATGGCCGATCTGAAGGGGTGGATCGTGGCATGGGATCCGCAGAAACAGGCCCCGGCGTTCATGGTCGATCACAAGGGGCCGTGGAATGGCGGCATTCTGGCGACGGGTGGTGGATTGCTGTTCCAGGGCCTCGCGGATGGCGAGCTTCATGCGTATGATTCGAGCAATGGGCAGGATCTGTTCCATTTCCCGGCTCAGAGCGCGATCATTGCGCCGCCTGTGACCTATACGGCGCATGGGAAGCAGTATGTGGCGGTCGAGGTGGGTTGGGGCGGGATTTATCCGTTCTTCCTGGGGGCCGCGGCGCGGACGTCCGGCTGGACGGTCAATCATTCGCGTGTGATTGCGTTTGCGCTTGATGGGAAGGACTCGCTTCCGCCGCAGAACGACAAGGGGTTCCTGCCGGTCAGGCCGCCCTCGAATTTCGAACATGCCTCGTTGAAGGAAGGGTATTTCCAGTTCCAGACCTATTGCGCGGCCTGTCATGGCGACAATGCGATTTCGGGTGGTGTGCTGCCTGATCTGCGGTGGTCCGGGGCGATCCGGAGTGCGGAGAGTTTCTACAATGTGGTCGGGCGTGGTGCGCTGACGGCCTACGGGATGGACAAGTTCGACAAGTCCATGACGCCGCAGCAGATCGAGACGATCCGGCAATTCATCATCGGTCGTGCCAATGACACTTATGATGCGGAAGTGGCGGCACGGAACAACAGGGAGGGGATTCCCCAGGATCAGCCCGCGTCCCAGACCCCGTAAGTTCAACTGATATGAGCGCCGGATGACCTGCCATGCGTAATTTTTCGAAGTTTCTTGCCTGCCTTGCGATCGGTGCTGCGATGCCGGTCGTGGCTTATGCCCAGAGTGCGGATGACTCCCTGATAAAACGTGGAGAGTATGTTTCGCGGGAGGGCGATTGTATCGCGTGTCATACGGCCTTGCATGGCAAGGCCTATGCGGGTGGACTGGAGATCAAGAGCCCGATCGGGGTGATCTATTCCACCAATATTACGCCGGATTCAAAATACGGGATCGGCAACTATACGCTTGCGGATTTCACGCGGGCCTTGCGGGATGGGGTTCGCAAGGACGGCTCCACGCTGTATCCGGCGATGCCGTATGCAGAATTCGCGTTGATGCCGGATGAGGACATCAAGGCCCTGTATGAATATTTCATGCATGGGGTTCAGCCGGAGGCGGTTCCGAACAAGCCGGTCGGGATTTCCTGGCCGATGTCCATGCGGTGGCCGCTTTCGATCTGGAAGGCGATGTTCGTGGGGTCTCCGAAGCCGTATCAGGCGGCGGCGGGGGCTGACCCGGTGGTTGCGCGGGGCGAATATCTTGTGAACGGGCCGGGGCATTGTGGCGAGTGCCATACGCCGCGCGGGTTTGCGATGCAGCAGAAGGCGCTGACGGCGGCGGGTGGACCGGTGTATCTGTCCGGTGGTGCGCCGATCGACAACTGGGTGGCGCCGAGTTTGCGGAGCGATCCGATTCAGGGGCTTGGGGGATGGTCCGAGGAGGATATCTTCACGTTCCTGAAGACCGGGCGCATCGACCGTTCGGCGGTGTTTGGCGGTATGGCGGATGTGGTGGCGTGGAGCACGCAGCACCTGAGCGATGACGACCTGCGGGCGATTGCGAAATATCTGAAGTCCACCGCGGAAGTTCCGGTGACCGGAACGTATCAGTATGACTCGCGGGCGACGCAGATGGTGGCGAGCGGTCAGACGACTTCCGATCCGGGGGCGGCTGTGTATCGGGCGCAGTGTTCCATCTGCCACAAGGATGATGGCAGCGGGGTTGCGCGGATGTTCCCGCCTTTGGCCAATAATCCTGTTGTCGTGACCGAAAATCCGACATCTCTGGTGAATGTGATCAGCTTTGGCGGTGTGCTGCCGGCGACGAACCTGGCGCCGTCTTCCGTGGCGATGCCGGGTTTTGTGAAGACGTTGTCCGATCAGCAGATTGCGGATGTGACGAATTTCATTCGCAAGGGCTGGGGCAATCATGGGGTTGGGACGGTTTCGGCGTCCGACGTGCGGAAGCTGCGGCAGACGGGGGCGCCGGTTTCGACATCGGGCTGGAATGCGACCAGTGCCGGGTGGTTTGCGCAGTTGCCGCAGCCTTACGGGCATGACTGGACGTTTTCGCCGCAGACGCATTCCGGGGTGGATGAGGCGCAGTAGGCCTCTCGTTCCGGATCGGGTTTTTGGCAGCGGTGCCGGGGATGACCCGGCGCCGTTTTTTAATGCGAGAGGTTCGGGATGAGGGAGAGGAGGATGTCCAGCGAGGGGCGGATGGTGGAGATGGGGGTGCGTTCGTTGAGGCCGTGCATGAAATCTTCCGAGGGTTTGATGAAGAGGGGGCTCATGCCGTAGCTGGGGACATGGTGGCTGCGGTACCACATGCTGTCGCTCGCGCCGGAGTCCATGCTGGCGAAGACGGGAAGGGCTGGATAGACGCTGTGCAAGGCGGTCTGGATGGCGGTGGTGAAGTCCGGCCGCATGGGGGAGGCGTCCGTCGAGACGGAGCCTGCGGTGACGTCTTCGATTGTCAGGGTGGGCGTGGCGGCGGCCTGTCTGAGTTCGGTCAGGATGGCGGGGCGGGTATGGCCGGGGAAGATGCGGCAGTTGATGTTGGCGGTGACACTCTGGGGCAGGGCGTTGAGGGCGTGTCCCCCGTTGATCATGGTGACGACGCAGGTGGTGCCGATCTTGCCGACCATAGCGGGGTTGGCGGTGAGGGTGGCAATGGCGGTTTTATCGGCCGGGTTGGCGGCGAAGGCGCGCATGGCGGTGGCGGTTGAGGGGGCTTCGAATTTCGCGGCGTTGAGGAAGTAGCTGCGGGTGAGGGTGTTGAGTTCGGGTTTGAAGGCGTGGTGCTGGATGTTGAGGAGGGCTTTGGCCATGTCGTCGATGGCGTTGGCGGGGCGGGGTTCGGAGGAGTGGCCGCCGGGGTTGGTGAGGGTGAGTTTGTAGTCCGCGTAGGTTTTTTCGGCGCCTTCCCAGGTGAAATAGGCGGGTTGGCCGGTTTTTTCGTCCAGCACGCCGTCCGCGCCGTCCACATTGAGGACGAGATCGGCGTTGGTGATCTGGTTGGCGATGAGGATGCCGGTTTTCATGGTGGTTTCCTCGTCCCCGGAGAAGGCGAGGATGATGTCCCGCCGGGGTCTGTAGCCTGTGCGTCTGAGTTCGAGCAGGGCGGCGATGGCGAGGGTGTCGTCCAGTTTCATGTCCGTGGCGCCGCGACCGTAGAGGTATCCGTTTTCGACGACGGGGGTGAAGGGGTTGCGTTGCCAGTCCGACTGTCTGGCTTCCACGACGTCCATATGGCCGGAGATGACGAGGGGTTTGAGGGAAGGGTCCGTGCCGTGCCAGCGGGCGATAAGGGTGGTGGTGTTATCCACGGGGGTGAGGGTGATGTCCTGCGGGGAGAAGCCGCCTGTGACGAGGGCCTGTCTGAACAGGGCGGCGACTTGTGGAGTCTGGTTATCGGGGCCTGCGACGGAGCGGAGGGCGATGGCCTGTCTGGCGAGGTCGAGCGCCTGGGTTTCGGCCTGCGGGTGGGGCGTGGGGGCGGCGTGCGCGGTGGCGAGGGTGCCGAGGGCCGAGAGGAGGGTGAGGTGTTTGGTGAGGGGGAGGCGGGGGGGCATGGAATGAGGCTCCTGCTGCTTTCAGTCCGGGAGCGTAACTTCATTTTCGGGTGAGGGACAGGTGGCCCCGGCGTTTGTGGCCGGGGGCTATGGGATCAGGGGGCCATGTTCAGCACGATGCGGCCGTCGATCTGGCCCTGGGCCATGCGATCGAAGATGGTGTTGATGTTATTGAGCGTGTCCCATTCGAAATGGGCTTTGACCTTGCCTTCGGCGGCGAACTGGAGGGCTTCGGCGAGGTCTTCGCGTGTGCCGACGATGGAGCCGCGGACAGTGATGCGTTTCATGACGGTATCGAAGATCGGGATTCCGAAGCGGCCCGGGGGAAGGCCGACGAGGGCCATCGTGCCGAGAGGGCGGAGCATGTCGAACGCCTGTTCGAAGGCGGCGGGGGAGACGGCGGTGACGAGGACGCCGTGAACGCCGCCGATCTGTTTCTGGATCTGTTCGGCGGGGTCTTCTTTGGCGTTCAGCACGAGGTCCGCGCCCATTTTGCCGGCGAGGGCGAGCTTATCCGGGTGGATGTCGATGGCGGCGACGTGCATTCCCATCGCTTTGGCATACTGGATGGCAATGTGGCCGAGGCCGCCGATGCCGGAAATGGCGATCCACTGGCCGGGTTTGACCTCGGTTTCCTTGATGCCCTTATAGACGGTGACGCCGGCGCAGAGGATGGGGGCGGCGGGGCCGAAATTGAGGCTGTCCGGGAGTTTGGCGGTGTAGTGCGGATCTGCCAGGGCGAAGCGTGCGAAGCTGCCGTTGACGGAGTATCCGGTGGTTTCCTGATGGGCGCACAGGGTTTCCCAGCCGGTCCAGCAATAGGGGCAGGCACCGCAGGCGGAATGGAGCCAGGGGACGCCGACGCGATCGCCTTCTTTGAGGTTTTTGACGTCCGACCCGGCCTTGGCGACGATGCCGACGCCCTCGTGGCCGGGGATAAAGGGGAGGGCGGGTTTAGCGGGCCAGTCTCCGTCCCGTGCGTGGAGATCGGTGTGGCAGACGCCGGTGGCCTTGATTTCAACGAGGATCTGGTCCCGGTTCGGGGTGGGGACCGGGACTTCCTCAAGAGTGAGGGGTTGTCCGAACTGCCGGACGAGGGCGGCGATCATTGTTTCGGCCATGATGGATCTCCGTTCAGCGGATGGTGCCGGAGGATGTTAGGCGTGTTGGGGTGAGGGCTCCTTGATTCACGTCAATAATGCGGAGAGGGTGTGGGATCATTTCTGGAGGTGTGAAGCATGGCTGGATATCAGGATCGTCGGACGGCGTTGAAGGGGGCGGCCCTGGTTGGGGCGGCGGTGCTGGGCGCGCGGGGGAGCCGGGCTGATACGGGTGTGCCGGGGGGCGGGAAGGGGTTTGCGGCGGCTTTGGCGAAGGTGGAGCGGCGGCGGGAGTTTCGCACGGTGCCGATGGTTCTGACGGCGCCGGAGGAATGGGATGCGGTGGCGTTGCGGATGGTGCTGGCGCATGGGGGGCGGCATCGGCAGGTGTGGAGCAGCAAGGGGCTTGAGGGATGGCTTTCGCCGATCCGGAATGCGGTGAATGCGCAGGTTCTCTCGTTCGGGCATGAGGATTTCGTGGCGGTTTCGGCGGTGCATGGGCCGGCGCAGGTGGCGTTGTTCGATCAGGCCATGTGGGACAAGTATCGGCTGGCGGCGCTGACCAAGGGGGCGATGGCGCGGAATACGCTGGCGGTTGCGGGGCATGCGGAGGGGGCGGATGTGCAGGACCCGAAGGGGATTTATGGGCCGGCGGGGGACACGATTCCGGCGTTGCAGAGCCGTGGGGTGGTGTTCATGGCGTGCCACAATGCGATCTGGGGCATGGCGGGCGCGCTGATCGGGAAGGGGGTCAATCCTGATGGTTTGGCGCAGGGGGCGCTGGCGGCGGAGCTGACCAATCATCTGGTGAAGGGGGTGATTCTGACGCCGGGGATTACGGGGACGATTCCGGAACTTCAGGCGGTCGGGTATCATTATATCGGGTAGGGGAGGCAATCTGGCGTTCCGGGTGGTTTGGGGGCATAACGGGCGGCATGAAACTGCGATTTGCTCCCAGCCCGACGGGCTATCTTCATGTTGGCAATGCCCGGCTTGCCATTGCCAATGCCCTGTTTGCGCGCCGTCATGGCGGGCGGTTCCTGTTGCGGATCGACGATACCGATCAGGCGCGGGGGAAGCCGGAATATGAGGCGGCGATCCAGACGGATCTGAAGTGGCTGGGGCTGGACTGGGATGAGATGGTGCATCAGTCCGACCGATTGGACCGATATGCGCTGGCGATCGAGCATCTGAAGTCGATCGGGCGGTTGTATCCGTGTTTCGAGAGTGAGGCGGAGCTGGCGTCCAAGCGTGAGGCGCGGATCAAGGCGCGCAAGCCGCCGGTTTATGATCGGGCGATGCTGAAGATGACGGCGGAGCAGCGGGCGCAGGCGGAAGCGAACGGGAAGGTTCCGTACTGGCGGTTCAAATTGAACGACCGGTCCCGCCAGTGGGACGATCTGGTGATAGGGGCGTGTTCGGTGAAGCTCCAGTCCATTTCCGATCCGGTTCTGGTGCGGGCGGATGGCACGGTTCTTTATACGCTGGCCTCGGTTGTGGACGATATCGAACTGGGGGTGACGCATGTGGTTCGGGGGGAGGACCATGTGAGCAATACGGGTGTGCAGCTTGACATTATCGAGGCGCTGGACGGGAAGGTTGAGGATTTCACCTTTGCCCATCTGCCTTTGTTGCTGGACCAGGGGGGTGGGAAGCTTTCGAAGCGGTTCGATGCGCTTTCGCTGAAGAGTTTGCGCAATGACGGGATGGAGGCGGATTCCGTCGTGTCGTATCTGTCGCGCATCGGGAGTTCGGAAGATCCGGTTCCGATGACGGTGGCGGAGGCGGCGGCTTCGTTCGATCTGGCGCACATCTCAAAGTCTGCGGCGCGGTTCGATATGGGACAGTTGCTGGCGCTGAACCGGCGGTCGTTGCATGAATTGCCGTTCGAGGCGGTGAGGGCGCGGTTGCCGGAGGGGGCGACGGAGGAGTTCTGGCAGTCCGTTCGGGGGAATGTCGATCTGGTGGGAGAGATTCGGCATTGGTGGGACGTGACGCATGGGGAGATCGTTCCGCCGGTTCAGGAGGGCGAGAGTGCGTTTCTGACGCAGGCGCTGGAGACGTTGCCTGCGGAGCCTTGGGGTGAAGGAGTGTGGAAGCAGTGGATCGAGGCTTTGAAGGGGGTTTCGGGGCGGAAGGGGAAGGCGTTGTTCCTGCCGTTGCGTCTGGCTTTGACGGGAGAGGATGCAGGGCCGGAGCTTCATGCGCTGTTGCCGCTGATGGGGCGGGCGCGGGTGGCGGACCGGCTGGGGACGGCGGCGCGGGGGTAGCGTTCGTGCGTCGGGCGCTTCTGTATGGGCTGGGGGGGGTGGCCCTGGTGTATAGTCTGGTGCTGGCGGTGTTCTATGCGTTGCAGACACGGTTGCAGTTTCCGGCCAATCGTGCGCCTGCGGTTTTGCCTGTAGGGGTCTTGCCGGGGTTTTGTGTGGTGGCGCATGAGACGGGGGATGGGGTGGCGCTGCGGTCGTGGTATCGGGCGCCGGAGGCGGGATTTCCGACGCTTCTGTTTTTTCATGGAAATGGCGGGAATCTTTCCGATCATCTGGGGCATATCGCGCGGCTGGCGCGGCCGGGATATGGGGTTTTTGCGCTGGAATATCGGGGGTATGGCGGTAATCCGGGGGTGCCGAGCGAGCGGGGGTTCGTGGCGGATGCGCGGAGTGCGCTGGCGTTTCTGGCCGGGGAGGGGATTCACGCGCGGGATATCGTGATTTACGGATTTTCGATCGGGACGGGGGTGGCGGCGCGGATTGCGCAGGATCATGCGGTGCGGGGGATGGTGCTGGACTCGCCGTTTACGAGCGTGGCGGAGGTGGGGCAGTCGCGCTATCCGTGGTTGCCGGTGCGGTGGCTGTTGCGGTCCAAGTTCAATGTTCTGGCGAAGATTGCGGATTATGCCGGGCCGTTGCTGGTGTTGCAGGGGGGACGGGACCGGGTGGTGCCCAGGGCGATGGGGCAGGCGGTGTTTGCGCGGGCGAATGAGCCGAAGTGGCTGTGGTGCGCGCGGCGGGCCGGGCATATGGATGTATTGGAGTGTGGTGGGGAGGAAGAGCTTTGGCGGTTTGTGGAGGCCTTTAAATAATCACGCGGGATCGTGGATAGCATTTGATATTCCGCTTCGGGTGTGGTTTTGATCGGGCGTTCTTGTTGAGGCGCGCGTTTATGTCTTTTGCTGCTCTGCGGTCTTCTGTGCCTGTTTTGCCGGGGCGGTTTCTGGGGATTGGTGTGTGTGTTGCGGCGCTGCTGGCATTGGCGGTGGGTGTCGGGGGGCAGCCGCACGGAAACTGGCGGTTGGTGGGGGCGGTGCCGATCGGGGCTGGGCTGGGGGCGGTGCTGCTGCTGACGGAGTTCGGGTTTGCGGGGGCGTTTCGGCGGGTGGTGGAGCGCGGGGATTTTTCGGGATTTCGGGCGCATATGGTGATGCTGGCGGTGGCGAGTGCGTTGATGATGCCGTTGCTGTCGCTTGGGCATGTGCTGGGGCATCCGTTGCATGGGGAGGCGACGCCGATCGGGGTGGCGTTCGTTTCGGGGGCGTTTCTGTTTGGTGTGGGGATGCAGTGGGGCGGGGGGTGCGCTTCGGGCACGTTGTTTGCGCTGGGGGGTGGAAATGCGCGGCTGCTGGGGACTTTGCTGGGGTTTGTGGTGGGGTCTGCCATTGGGGCGTGGAGCATGGGATGGTTCTGGACGTTGCCGGCGCTGCCCGGGGTGACGATGCAGGGGGTGTTTGGGCTTTGGGGCGGGTTGGGGCTTCAGGTGGCGGTTTTGCTGGGGGCGTTTGTTGTGATGCGTGGGGTTTCGGTTTCGCGGCGGTTGCTGATTGGCGGGGTGGGGCTGGCGGTTCTGAATGCGCTGACGTTGCTGGTTGTTGGAAAACCCTGGGGTGAGACTTCGGCTTTTGCGTTGTGGGGGAGCAAGTGGGCGGGGGCGCTGGGGTTTGCGCCGGAGCGTTGGGCTTACTGGGTGCGGCCGGGGTTTGGGGGGAAGCTGTTGGCGCCGGTTTCGCTGGATGTGACGTCGGTTATGGATGCGTCTCTGGTGCTGGGGGCGGTTCTGGCGGCTTTGGCTTCGGAGCGGTTTGACTGGCGGACGCGGTTTTCGGGGCGGGCCTGGGGGATGGCCGTGCTGGGTGGGGTGGCGATGGGGTTTGGGGCGCGGCTGGCGAACGGGTGCAATATCGGGGCGTATTTCAGCGCGGTTTCGGTGGGGAATGTTTCGGGGTGGGTTTGGATGGGGGTGGCGCTGGTGGGGAGTTGGGTGGGGGTGAGGGGGCGTGTTCGGGGGTAGGGGGGGGGCGGCAATTGGGGGGTAAACGGACAGTCCGCTGTCAGGTGAGTTGGCAAAAAAAGCGGACGTTTCGCGAAAATCCGAGTGGTTCAGAAACTGTTACTAGGCTGGATGAGGATTGAGCCGTCGGGCTGAATAAAATGGATGCGACGAAAACGATACATATCCCATCCTGCCATCAAGCCGGTGCCCTCCCCTTTTGCTCCGACTATTATCATACCGACCGGATAATAGTGATGAGTCATATTGCGTTCATAATGCACAATTACCGGACCACCGCTGCAACCACTAAAAGCCTGTTTGGAAAGTCGCTGAAGTGTGATTCAAGCTCTGGATGTGGACGCCGGAGCAGAGAGGCCGCATGGCCAGGATTACCCGCAAGACGAAGCGTTATCCGTCTGACATGACGGAGGA
>Ga0157365_10000024_pt1 | contig 87593 bp, 101 predicted proteins | sample AttsexASBM3_FD_111478 | JGI IMG/M metagenome (GOLD analysis project Ga0157365, IMG submission 111478) | Fungus gardens microbial communities from leaf cutter ant in Ribeirão Preto, State of São Paulo, Brazil - Atta sexdens ASBM3 | ecosystem: Host-associated > Fungi > Mycelium > Unclassified ...
CCCGACCTCGCGTTTTGGCTCCAACCATGAAGTAAGTACCTACCACAGGCCTTGATGGGCCGTTGACCCTATCAGGATGCAAATCCGCAATTTCAGACGTAATGGAGAGTTAAATGGGCATTGAAGGGTTTAAAGCTACTTGGGAAGCTCAGATTCCCGAGCTAAGTGATCGTATCAAGGCAAACTGGTACCGCCAGCTTGCCGCGGTATCGGCGAGCCCAACGCCAGCCGCAGCCACTGAGGCTGCGCTAATCGCCAAAGGCTATCTGGTTGGCTTGCTGGATGCAGAGGCCATTGATGAGCCCGCGGCAAGCCTGCTGGGTGGGTATCTCGTGCATATAGAACAGGATGTCATGGCACGCCTCGGCTCTTCGTGAAGCCGGCCGAGCGTTCTCCTTCCAATGCTGAAGGCCACGCAATGTTGACCTGGAAAGAAAAGCGCGATGGCCCGCCCGCCGAGGTGGCCGAGCTTCTCGGAACGCTACCCGATGCCGAGTTGGCCAAGAGACTGGGGGTCAACCGACGCTTGATCTGGAAATGGCGCACGGAGCGTGAGATCCCGTCACCTCCACGCGCTACCGTGGCGCCGGCGGTCTTGAGCCCTGACCAGGTAGCGCAACTCGGAAAGCGCTCGGATGGCGAGCTGGCGCGCGAGTTCGGGTTCAGCGACTTCCAGATCCAACAGGTGCGCACGCGGCTTGGCATCCCTCGGCACGTACCGGATCGATCAGAGATGGACGCCATGCTTGGCACCGTCACCGACCTGGCGATCGGCTCTACGCTCGGTATCGCTCAACCCGTGGTCAGCAAGTTGCGTCGGGACCGTGGCATTCCGGCGACCCGCGACGCCCTGAACTGGACGGCCGAGTTGCAGGCGCTGCTACCCCTCCTATCTGACGAGGCCTTAGCCGCCCGGGCTGGCTGCGGCGTGGTGCAGATCCAGGCGATCCGCCGCGGCGAGCAGGTGCTTTCGAACAAGACGCCGCTCAGGGAAATCACCGGCCTGTTGGGTACCTGCTCAGATGAGGACCTGGCGGCGCAGCATGGAGGGACCCCTGCCCGCTATGCCAGCGCTCGTCAGCGCCGCGGTATCCCTGTGCGCAGGCGAGCACCTGAAGCACAAGCCGATTCGGTGCGATAATCACCCCCCTCCCCTACTACATCACCGCCGCCCACTACCGATGCAGTTTTCCTCCAGCCTTCTCTCCCCCCACCAGCTCGAAGCCCGCGCCCGCATCCTGGACGGATTCAAGCGGCGGGCCCGGCTGCAGGTGCATATGGCGTGTGGGACCGGCAAGACTCGGCTTGCTCAGGGTGTCGCCGCGGCGCTCGACGCCCGCAGCATCGTCATCTTCCTACCCTCGCTCGCGCTGGTCAGCCAGACGCTGCAGGCCTGGGTCAGCAACGCCGAATTGGATCTGGAGCGCGTGCTGTGCGTCTGCAGCGACGAGAGCGTGGCCACGCTCGACGACGAGCATGAGGTGCTCGAGGAGCTACCGGTGGCGGTCACTACCTCGCCTGAGGAGATCGCGCTAAAGGTCGGTACCCTGGGTCGAGACCTGATCGTGTTGTGCACCTACGCCAGTGCCCCTACCCTCGCCCAGGGCCTGCCGCCCGGCTTTGCCTTCGACCTGGGGATCCTCGATGAGGCGCACAAGACAGCCGGCGCCGCCGGCCGCCGCAACAGCTTCGCGCTGAACGATCACCCTACCCTGCGGATCGACCGGCGCCTTTTCCTCACCGCGACGCCGTTGGCCATCGCCGAGGAAGAAGGCCCGGCCGGCAGCGGGCCCACCTACTCTATGACGGATGAGGCCGTCTTCGGTCCCGTCGCCTACGAGCTCAGTTACTCCGCGGCCGTCGCGGCGGGGATCATCTGCGATTTCCGCGTCATCATCTCCGTAGAAGAGGTGGACGACGAGCAACTCGCTGAAGCGCTGGACGATGAGGAGCGCCGCTACGCGGTGCATGCCCAGGAGTTACTGCGGGCGATGACAGACGTCGGCGCCCGAAAGGCCTTTGCCTTCTACTCGCGGATCTCGCAGTCGAAGCGCTTCGCCACTGCGCTGCGGGGAGCCGTCGGCGCCGGTGACTTCTGGGCGCGCCACATCGATGGATCTTTCCCCTCGTGGCAGCGCACGCGGTTGCTGCACCAGTACGGCCGGGCCCCACGCGCAGCGCTGTCTTGCGCACGCTGCCTGGCTGAAGGGGTGGACGTGCCAGATACCGATCTGGTCGCCTTCATGCACCGGCGGGAAAGCCACGTCGACATCGTTCAGGCACTCGGCCGCGCCGTACGCAAGGCGCCGGGCAAGCGCTACGGCTATGTCCTGATTCCCCTGCGCCTGAAGCGGAGCTCCGGCGAGTCCCTCATCCAGGCCGTGGCGCGCAGCGACATGTCCACGGTCTGGCGGACCCTGGCGGCGCTCGCCGAGCAGGACGACGCCATGCTCAACGAGGTGCAGCGCGCCGCGGTGGACCAAGGCGAAACCGGACAGCCTGCCTCGCCCGGCTGGTTCAACAAGCTTCACGTCATCGCGCCTGCTGGCCGTCCCGACGCCGGCGCCTGGGCCGCCAGCCTCAAGGCTGTGCTCTCAACGGAGCTGGTAGGACGCATCGCCGGCAGCTGGCCGCACTTTTACGGGCTCCTGCGCGCGTTCGTTACCGACCGGGGCCACGCGCGGGTCGCGCGCAGCTATCGCACACCGGGTGGGCACACCCTGGGCGCCTGGTGCTCACGCCAGCGCGCGCTCCACCGGCTAGGCCGGCTTGCGCCTAACCGTGCCGAGCAGCTGGAGGCCATCGGTTTCGAGTTCGATCCGCGAGAGCATGCCTGGGAGCGAGGGTACGATGCCTTGTGCAGCTATCTGGCTGACACGGGATCGCCCTCCCCTGCCGTCGACGTCGTCACTGCAGACGGGCTCGCCCTGGGCCACTGGTGCAGCGATCAGCGCAAGGCCTATCGCCTCGGCCGGCTGGCGCCGCGAAAAAAGCAGTTGCTCGAGGCCTTGGGCTTCATCCTGAGCCCCTTCGATGACGCCTGGGAGAAACGGTATCAGGCGCTTGTGGCATTCAAGGAACAGCACGGCCACCTACGCGTTGCCCAGCGCCAGGTGCTGGTAGACGGTACGGACCTGGCCGACTGGTGCCGGAACCAGCGCAGCCGTCAGATCGACCTGTCCAGGCGTGATCGGCTGGCCGCCCTGGGCTTCGACTTCGACGCTGGCGTGCTGGATGCGCGCTGGGAAGCCGCCTACACCGCGCTGAAGGAATTTGGTGCACGGCATGGCCATGTGAATGTGCCGCTCGACTTCGTGTTGCCTGACGGGACAGCGCTCGGTACCTGGGTCGGGAATCAGCGCGCGCGCTACCGCGACGGCCAAATGGACCAGCAGCGAATCGAGCTTCTGAACCAGCTGGGTTTCGTGTGGGAGATGTTCGGTGCGGCCTTCGACCAGGGCCTGCAGCACCTGGAGCAGTTCAAGGCCGCTTATGGCCACTGCGATGTGCCGATCGCCTACGTGACTGGCGATGGTTACAAGCTTGGCAGGTGGTGCTCTAACCAGCGCACGCGGCTGAAGGACAAACCGGAGGATCCGGATCACGGCCGGCTGCTGGCCGCTGGGTTTTCGTTCGATCCTGCGGAAGCTGCGTGGCAACAGCACTTTGCAGCGCTCCAAGACTACCTGGCCGCCAATGCCGGCGGCTCGGTACCGGTGAAACACGTGACAGCTGCCGGCCTGCGGCTGGGTTCATGGGTATCTCGGCAGAAAACCCTACTAAAGGCCGGCAAGCTCCCCGATACGAAGCAAGCCGCCCTACGCCGATTGGGCGTTTTGTCGTAGCAGTCCACGCTGTGCAGTAAAGCCTGCGGGGCGTCGATATTTCGCAGTTCACGCCCTTAAAGGGCGTGAACCTGCCCCCTAACGCATTGAAACTCCTCTCTAATTCGATAGCCGAGACTGCACTCCGCCCGATTGATGGCATTTTGCCGCTGGAAAGGAGTGCTCTCTGTGCAATTGCGCGCGGCTCGTCCTACCACGGCAAAACGAGAGCACAGCCGTCCGCACACCGTAAAAGATGCTGAATGCACTATTGCGGATTGAACGCTCAAAGAGCATTATTACGCCGTTGACCATTCAAAGCGGAGTGTGGGATGAATAAGCTGTTCGAGCACGTACCGAGTCAGTTGGGCGCAAAAAACGCCGGCGCATTGCTTCGCAGTTTCTCCGAGAAGGGAAACGCGGAGCTGGCCATGCTGCGCACCGACGTCATCAAGCCGGACGAGCAGAAACGTGCCCGCACCTGGTCCCTGGCCGAAGCCGCTCAGCTGATCGACAAGTCGCCCAATACGATACGCGCAGCCGAAGCTGAGATCGTGGCGGCCTTCGAGGCAGGCGACTCCTCTGCCAAGCCGATCCCCAAGGACGAACGCGGTAAGTGGTCGTTTACCCTGGACGACATCAACCGCTACCGCGATCGGTTCGGCTCACGCTACCTCCGACCCGCCGGCTCCAGCTCGATTATCATCGCCGTATCGAACTTCAAGGGTGGTGTCGCCAAGACGACCACGGTCGTTCATCTGGCCCAGAAGGCAGCTATCGAAGGCCTCAGAGTGCTGGTGGTCGATCTTGACCCGCAAGCATCCAGCACCGTCAACCTCGGCCCCTATATTCCCGATATCGAACTCAGCAGCGAAGATATCATCAACCAGGCGCTGTTGTTGGATCCCCAGGCAATTCGGCGCTGCACTTTCGAATCCTACTTCCCAGGTATCCATCTGATACCGGCGAACTTAAGTTTGCAGGAACTGGATATCCAGTTGCCTAATCCCGAGATGAACAACTCGGAAAATCTTGGCAGCCCGGTGTTCCGCCTGCGTAATGCGCTCGATGTTGTAAGAGACGAATATGACCTGATTCTTCTCGACTGCGGCCCGAACATGGCGAGCGTATCGCTGAACGCCATGATGGCGGCAAATGGCCTTATTGTGCCGATCCCGCCAGGCACCTATGATTACGCGTCCTTCGTGATGCTTTGCTCCGCTCTGGCCAGCCTGTTTGAGGCGGCAGAAAAGGAATTTGATTACTTGCGCCTGATGATCACCCGTCATCCAGGGCCCAAGTTTCAAGCGGCGATGAAGATAGAACAGCGTATTCGCCATCTTTACGGTGACTACGTGTTGAGCAATGTAGTCAATCTTACGGCCGCCATTGAGCGCGCCAACGCGGAACTTTCTTCTGTGTACGACCAAGTTCCGTCGAGATCCACTCGCGACTCTTATCGCCGCGCTGTCGAAATTCTCGATGGCGTCAACGATGAGATTCTTAAAGATTTGAAAACTATCTGGGAACAGCAGGCGCAAGCTGCGGGGAGAGATAAGTGAGTGACATGCCTCGAGCGCCCGGTGTAGCAGGACTGTTCACCGCGCAGCTTGTCGAAGAAAAACAAAAGCAGGCTGCCGCAGGCCCCCGACGTGTTCATCCTGATGCCCAGAGCGTAGGCGGTGACAGCCTGCTTGCGCGGTTTCCTGAGAAACCCAAGGCGCCGCAGCAACCGGAGAGCTCCGACGCGGGACGGCAGGGAAATCTTATTCAGGAGATCGATCCGTCTCTTGTAGAGCCGTGGGCGTTTGCTGATCGCCCCGAAGATGAAATGGGCGATCTGGACCAGCTGACGCAGGCCATTCGCGCAGCGGGCCAGGCCGTTCCCGGGCTCGTTCGTCCCCACCCGACCAAGCCCGGGCATTACGAACTCATCTTCGGCCTAAGGCGTTGGCTCGTATCCAAGGATCTTGAGCGGCCGTTCTTGTGTGTTGTGAAGGAGCTGGACGATAAGTCCGCCTTCGCCGCCATGGAGCACGAGAACAACAATCGGGAGAACCTCTCGAGCTGGGCCAAGGCCAAGTCATATCAGAGAGCCCTGGACCAGGGCGTCTACAAGAATCAGACGTCGCTGGCTGCGGAGCTGGGCCTGCAACGGCAAACGCTTAACAACCTGCTGACCTTCTTCCGGATTCCGCGCGAGCTAATGGATGCGATCGGGCCCATGGGTAAGGTCAGTGTCTTGACCGCTAAAGCCATCGTGGCTCTGGTCAACGACGAGAATCACGGAGAGCGCTACAAGCGCACCCTTATAGAGCTGGCCCCACGGATCAGGTCGGGTGCCATGAGCGACAAGGTGCTGCAGCGGGTAGTGCGCAGCAACCAGGGCGCGGCGGGTGCCGCCAGTGCGATCGAGGTCGTAGGTAAAAGCGGCGAGAAACTGGGAAGCATCCGTCGCACGGAGCGGGGGTCGGTCCAGATTACTCTGTCTTCAAAGCTCAACAGCGACCTAACCCTGGATGACTTGTCGAAGCGGCTTGCTGCTTTACTTGAGCAACAAGGAGATGCTCCCGCCAGTGAAGACTAGACCATCGGAAAGCTGTGCATGTGGGCGAGCACCTTCTAGGTTGCTCGCCTTTCGTGCTTATAGCCCGCCGATAAGTTGCGTCGTTCAGTGCCGGTTCAATGCTGGGCGGTTGGCTGCGGGTTCCACGGATGAGCCCTCGGAGACCGTGCAGCGTACAGCGAGACCTCGCCCTCCCCTACTGAAGCACGGGGCGCTTATCTCGCGTTCCCTCGATTCGAGGGTGGTAAGGATTGCATTTGCTCCATTCTCTGTGAATTTGTCGTATGCATACGACAAATCTGATTTCGTCCTTCGTCAATGCCGCGTAAGTGAGCGAAGCGTGGACAGTCAGCCGTATGCATACGACAGCTTCGCCCCACAACAGGGGCCTCGGGCGAGGCCTGTTTCAGCACGCCCAAATTTGTCGTATGCATACGACAAAACGGTCCGGTGCTCCCCGGCGCTGGCCGCTTCCACCCTGGACGCCCGGGGCTTGTCGTATGCAGACGACAAAATGGTCCGGCGCACCGCTGAGCTGACCGCTTCCACTCTGGGCGCTCGGCATTTGTCGTATGCATACGACAGGATCGCCATCGCCTCAGACCTGCGCCAGGTGCCTGATCTGGTTGCTTCAGTTTTGTCGTATGCATACGACAAATTGGTCCGGTGCTCCCCGGCGCCGTCCGCTTCCACCCTGGACATTCAGGATTTGTCGTATGCATACGACAAGATGGCCGGTGCCTCGGCCCGGCACCTGGTGCCCGATCTAGGTAGCTCGATTTTGTCGTATGCATACGATAAACCGGTCCTGCGCTCTGCTGAGCCGGCCGCTTCCACCCGGGACGCCCGGGATTTGTCGTATGCATACGACAAGATGGCCAGTGCCTCGGCCCGGTACCTGGTGCCCGATCTGGGTAGCTCGATTTTGTCGTATGCATACGACAAAACGGTCCGGTGCTCCCCGGCGCCGGCCGCTTCCACCCGGGACGTTCAGGATTTGTCGTATGCATACGACAAGATGGCCGGTGCCTCGGCCCGGCACCTGGTGCTCGATCTAGGTAGCTCGATTTTGTCGTATGCATACGACAAACCGGTCCTGCGCTCTGCTGAGCCGGCCGCTTCCACCCGGGACGCCCGGGATTTGTCGTATGCATACGACAAAATCGACGAGGCTTCGGACCTGCGCCTGGCGCCCAATCTGGATGGTTCGGACTTGTCGTATGCATACGACAAAACGGTCCGGTGCTCTCCGGCGCCGGCCGCTTTCACCTTGGACGTTCAGGATTTGTCGTATGCATACGACAAGATCGCCATCGCCTCAGACCTGCGCCAGGTGCCCGATCTGGCCTCTTCGGCTTTGTCGTATGCATACGACAAAACGGTCCAGCGCTCTGCTGTGCAGGCCGCCTCCACCCTGGTCGCTCAGGATTTGTCGTATGCATACGACAAATTGGATGACCCCATTTATAGCTTCTGGGCCAACCGGCGATTAGCGCCGACCACGATTGGCCTCCCTCGCCAATCAGCAGGCTATGAGTCCGCTCCGCCTGATACAGGCCCTCCACCACCACCTCACATAGACCGGCGCCGCCAAATCGGTAGGACGCCCAAGAAACCCGCCACTAGGCGGGTTTTTTTATGCCTAGGAAAAACACGATGACCACCCTATGCACTGTGAACGACCTCTACCATCACAGCAGATCGAAGCCCTTCACTATGATTCCCGTCACCTACCTGAGGCATCTCCAGCGCGTCGCTGAGATCGGCCTTGATAGCTTCGGAATGTGGCTCTCGCTTTACGATCTCTGCAGCAGCAATCCGAACATGGAGCGGGAGATCAGCTGGTCTTTCCTCGCGAAGCGATTTGGGTTTTCAGAGAACACCGCCAAGCGCTTGTGCAAGCGCCTGGTCGAGCGGGGCTTGCTTGAGGTTGTGGTACGAAGAGCAGAGAACGGCATGAGTCTGCCGAACGTGTTCCGCATCAGGCTCAGCGAAGTGATCCTGGCCAAGCTGAACGTCAGCTGCCCTGATCGAAAGCAGCGCGGAGCTGCGCTCGAAGGGTTAGTCGAGACCCTCGAGACCAGCGGGAGAGGTAACCGGGTAGAAGGGGAGGTTGGTGGGAAGCCGACGGGTCTGCTTCAACCGGATGGGCCGGAGCCCACTGCCTTTACCCAAGGCGAGCTATCGGCTTCTGGAGCGCATCCAGATCAAAAGACAGTACCGACCACAGAGAACGGTGACGGTATATCCACCAGTGGTGACGTAGAAAGCATTTGCGCTGACGTAAAACAGGCGTGCGACACGGAGATAGATGCTGCGATGGTCATCCAGGCAGCAGCTCAGAGAGAAGGCCGTTCACTCACTGCCATCGAGCGGCTTGCCCTCAGAAGCATCGGCACAAGACCGAAATCGCCCGAGGTGCCGAGCCGCCTACTCAAGGACCAGGAGGCGCCTCGCGAAGCCGGTAATCAAGTGCCCGCGGCAGGGGGGCCAAATCTGAAAAGTGGGGGGACCAGAATTGCCCCCCAAGAAATAACTCTTCCGAAAGAAAAAACACAAAACGCGTCGTGGCTTTTTTCAATCATGGAAAAGCTTGTGAAGAGCGGCGTCGCCGGCGATCGCCTACCTCAGTTGGCCAAGGAGGTTTTTCAAAGCCTGCAAAATGGCGCGCTGGCCAAGCACCCAACAGCAAAAGCTATCAACATCGCTGCGAAGCTGATCAGGCAGGGCACGTGGACAACGCCAAGACTTCACCACCCGGCGATGCCAGCCTGATGCTCGCGCAGCAAGCCAGGCCCGCCTGGGGGCTTAGCCGCGCGGGTGAAGACTCAGCGTCGCGATCAAAACTCGAACGCGATCTGCGATGCGGCAGGGTGAATCAGCCGAATGGGAGCCTCCACGACCTCATCCGGCTTGCCCGCGTACAGCTCCGCGTAACGAGCCCTGACCTCGGGCCCGGTAGTGCACGCGACGTCGAGCTTCAACAGTCGCGCGACGGTCAGTCGTACGTCAGCGAGCAGCTCTGCTTCCTGAGCGGTGGGGATACAGGTGGGCCATCCCGAGACGTAGTGCAGATGCCGAGGAATGGTCGCCTCCGCGGCTTCGCGTATGCGGCATACCTCTTTCGCGTTTCGGAGCTGCTCCCGCGCTTTGGGGTCGAGCAGGTGAGGCGCAATGTCGCCGAGCCAAGCGCCAGACTGAAACGCGAACGAGGACGTTGCTTCCAGGGCGACCATCCGACGATAGGTGTCCTGATTGCCAACGCAGGTCGCAGAAGCGATGAGGTCCGGTTTGGAAGCCATGATGCAAAACGAGCAGCTCACCCGGCTCATACCGTACCGGGTGTAGGCCTCATGCAGCTCCCGGCCGTGGCCCGCAATTTCTCCCAGGACCTCTGGCAGCGTCCATTCGATGATCGAATTCCACACCAGGCCCTGCAGCCCTCGCCGGCTGAGTCGGGTGTCTACCTTGGATACCGGCATCTTGCTGCGGCTGGAGCTTTCCTGGCGACGGATGCCAGTGACGTTGATGATGTCTCGTCCGGGAAACCGCTTCTTGAGGTAGCTGGCGATCACCGCACTCTTGAGCTCCGAGGTGCAGAAGCGCATCGAGGGCGTGCTCCAGGGCAGGATCAGCTTGACGCACGAAAGGTCAGCGTAGCGACGAACGTTGTTCTCCCAACGGCCCTCCCAGCGCTCCATCATCCCGCCCGCCTCACGGCGAACGACGGCGAGCTCCCAGCCGATCGCACTCGCCAGTTCCTCGCACTTGGGGAGGCTCTGCTCCCACTCCACCGAGCCAAGATCGGCATGGATCAGCAGCCGGGGCCCGCAGTGGCCGACCTGATCGAGGTAGGCAGCCGTTGCCAGTGCACAGGCGTCCGAGTCCTTGCCGCCGCTGACGCCGATGGCGACCACGGCATCGCGGGAGAGGAGGGCATCGATTTCAGCAGTTCGGGCGACGACAGACATGAGGAGATCCGCAGTTGGAAGGACCTCTGCAGGATCTCCCAATCCCCAGGAATGCAACTTCTGCACGGCTTGCGTCTATGCGGGATCGCCTTTGCATTCTCAGGAAAGGTGCCAGGGTATCGGGGTACCCCTCATGGACCTGAGACAATGGATATCCGCTACGACGATTTCGTGGAGTTACTCGAGCACCTTGCTCACGCTTCGGAGATAGACCTGCCGCCAATGAGCGTCGCGTCAGTCATCAAGAAGGTGCGCGGCACCGGTAATCCCCGATTGCACTACGCCCGCGGCCACGTGACGGTGACCTTCCAGACGCAGTATGGGCCGTTACAGATCGGTGAGGCCTGGGTTGCCTACCCGGGCCCGGATGACGATACGACAGAGTGGGAAGTGTTCATGGCGGTCGAGCTCCAGGAGCAGACCTGGTCATTTGGCGCTACCCGTATTGTCGACGAGCACGGCCTCCCGAAACCGGTTGACGCGGGTGAGCTCTGTATAGAGCTGATGGACGCGATCAGTTGGGTCGGCTGGGAGCCCTATGTCGAAGCGACGCTCCCACAGCGGGAGGCGAGCTGGAACGCGGTCAAGGACCAGTACCCTGATATCCGGGTCGACCCCTGGGGTGCAGGGTGGGGTAAGCCAGGCCGGAAGGGTAGGAAGGGCCGAAAGAGCCGCAGCGGAAAAGGCCGATCAGGCAGAAAATCCGGAACCGCGCGCCGAGGTGGCAAATAGTGCGCAGTAGCAACCTGCAGACGATCGATGAGCCGGTTGCCCAATGGCGCCCGGGTGACCTGGGTAAGCTTCTGTCGCGACTTGGCGGTGAAGAGGGGAGGGGAAATGGATAAGCCAGAGCCTGTAGGCGCCGTCTGGCACCTGCTCCACCTGGTCTCGCTGGATAAGCCGTCGCAGGGCCAGCCGTGCAACGGATGCGGCCTGTGCTGTATTGCCGAGGTGTGCGACCTCGGCAAGGAGCTGGGTGACGAGGATAGGTGCCTAGCGTTGATTTCGCTCGGTACCGGCCGTTTTGCCTGCGGGCTGGTGGCCGATCCCTATCGGTTTCTGCCGCCGGAGCGGTTGGAGCCTTGGCATGCGATCGACCAGCTCGCCCCGGGCGGCCAGGGCGAACAGGCCTTGAAGGCGCATTTCGCCGGCCTGCTGGGCGCCGGCCGCGGGTGTGATGCTGATGACGAGGCGATCCAGGCGTTTCAAGACGAGGCGGAGGCAAACCGACAGTTGCCTCTCCTGTGATGCAGCAGCAGGCCCTGGGCGTTTACCCCTCCCCGCTGTCTCGCACCTGGCCCTGGAGCATCGTGGGCGGGGCGTACCCATGATTCGAATCCATCTGGCGGCGCTACGACGCTAAGGGCAACGACCTGGCGCAGAGTTAGACGAGCAACACACTCCCGGACCGGGATGCTGTTCGGTATACAAAGGCGCCGGAGATAATCGGACTTCCACCGTTTAGATCCGAGATGTCATGAACAAGGCAGTTGTTGTCGTTTTCGCAGGATTGGCCCTCTTGGGCTGTAAAGATGAAAAGGTTGTGCAGACCAAGCAGTCGTACAAAGACCACGACAGTGAGCGCAAAGCGCGGGTAGAGGTCTGCCGGAATGATGCAAGGGAGGAGGCCACACCCGACTGCCAGAACGCCCTGGAAGCCGAAGCGTCGGTGTTCCTGTTTGGCAAGGATCCTTCCAGCAACAAATCCCCGGATATCACACCCCGGTAAGGCCTCTCTCGGCCAAGAGCAGACTGGCAAGCTTCCGAGCGTCGACCGGCTCGAAAGGGGTGGTTGATCAACTCCAGTAGCGCGGATAGGGTCTTTGGCACCAGCGGCTTGCTGCAGGTGCCACCGATGCTTTGCCTGGCCGGCACCTGGTGATACGCCAGCAGCCCTCTACGAGCTGTCCTCCTCTCCGCAGCTCAATGGCGGCATACTGACCCGACCAGCCGTGCCCAGGAGAATCGCAGTGATCAAAAACGGTATGCCGCCGATCCACCCGGGCGAGATCCTCAGGGAGGAGTTCCTGGTACCGCTGCAGACCGACACGATAGCGTTTGCTGAGCGGCTTGGCGTTCCGGCCGCTACGGTGGAGGCGGTGGTGAATGAGCGCGCGCCTGTGACGCCTGAGCTGGCGTCGAAGTTGGCTGCACTGTTCAAGACATCGGAGGGTTTCTGGCTATCGTTACAGGCCACCTACGAGGAGAGAAGTGCAGCGGTCGCCCAGCAGGCTGGCGGGATCACGCCCGCGTGCGGGACGAAGCAATAGCGTATGGCGATTCAACTGCACTCCGGTGAGCCGGCGACACGCCGCTATTCAGCACCCTACGATGACAGCTCGGGCAGCGAGCCATGGCCGATCTAGTCGTCCAGGCGTTCGTGGATGGTCATTGGCAGGACGCACTCAGTATCCGCTTTGACGATCCAGGCAGGCATCCTCTCAACAGCCCCTGCAGCTGCCGCTACCTGGCGCCATTTCTGGCTCAGTACCTCACCGGACCTGGCCCATCGCTGCAGCATGCTGTGAGCGCGAATCTCCCGCTGAGCTGGGACGTTGTGCGTCTTCCGCATTGGCCCGCGTTCCTGTTCGATATCGTGCCCTCTGGTGCTGCGCGTCGATTCCTGCTTCCTCGTCTGCCACGTGCAAGCGGACCAGCCACCCAGCCGGCATTTGAGCTGCTATCGCGCGGTACCCGCGCCCCGATCGGTCAACTGCGGATCCGCGAAGCCGCAGCGATCGGCGAAGATGTGGCGCCGATCGCATTCCAGCGAGACCAGGTCATCGATCTGGGCCCGGACTTCCTTGATCACGCCTATGTGCAAGGCGCCCCCTTTGGCAGCGCCACCGGCGCCGGGGGCGATGCGCCAAAGCTGCTGCTGACCGAGGGCGATCAGGACGGGCTTTACCTGGACGGGGTGCTTGCTGATGACTTGGCCGCTCGGCACTGGCTCGTCAAATTTCCCCGCAACCAGGGGCGCGCTGCTGACCAGGACGTGCTTCGTAGCGAGTATCGCTACTACCTGGCGCTTGATAGCCTGGGCCTGGAGACGATCTCTGTTGACGGGCTAGCGCTCGAGGAAGGGAGGCAGCCGAGCCTATGGTTGCCGCGCTTCGACCGCCGACCCGGTGCCGCGGGTCTTGAGCGGGTCGCTGTCGAGTCAATCTATTCGTTGACGGATACGCTGGTGCCCGGGAGCTACCTTGGGCACCTCGACGCTATTGAGGCGCTGGTGAGGGTGTGGCGGGCTTCCGGCCAGGAAGCCGCCATTCCAGGCTTATTCGATGAGTACCTGCTGCGAGACCTGCTGAATCAGGTGGTGGGCAACACGGACAACCACGGCCGAAATACCGCCATCCTGCGCGACGGTCAGGGCGTACGGCTGGCGCCGATCTACGACCTGGCGCCCATGGTTATGGATGAACAGGGCGTCACCCGAGCGACCAAGTGGCCGGCGCCGGTGGAGCAGGCCGGGACCATCAACTGGCGGGAGGTCTGCCAGCTGTTGGCGGCATGGGACGATCCGGAGAGGTTGTGGCTCGCGCTGAGGAAAAACGCCGAGCGACTGCGTGCGCTGCCTGACCTCCTGCAGCCGGTGCTGCCGAGGAGTACCTGGGAGCATCCCCGGATCCCGCTGCGGTGGCTGGAGGGTTACCTGCAGAACGCGGATCTGCGATAGCGAGACCCGGCACCGTACGATGGTAGGTGGGTGCGAGACAACTCGCCGGGTGTGCCGGCGAGAGGGGAGGCAAGAGGACAGGCCCGTGCGACAAGGGCCTGCTGAGGCGGGGGCTGGGGTCGGTCGGAATGGCTAGCTGGCGAAGGCCGCGGCCAGGGCTTTTGCGCGAGCTGACACCTTCAGCTGCCGCAGCTCGGCGTCTTCGATGGCGAGAGCGCTGATGAGCTCCTCAGCCAGCTGGTCGGCAGTGCTCAGGTCTGCCTGGTCGAAGTCCAACTCCAGCTCCTTGTACTTGCTGTAGGCGGTGACCTTCGAGGCAATCGCCTGGATGGCGAGAGGCCCGTATGCATCCGGATCCTCGTGATAGAAGGCGAAGTCGCCGACGGCAAGGTCGCCCGCTTGGCTGTGCGCGCCATAGGCCTCGCCCAGGGTGCGAGCGTAGGCCGCCAACTGGTCAGCGTTCGGCGGTGTTGCCACCTGGCCGGCGAGATCGATGATGACGCCGGCCAGCTGCGCAGCGGTGAGGAGCGCCTCCGGCTCAAACGGCAGGATCTGCTGTTGCTTCATCGACAGGCCCTTTACCAGGCCATCCTGGCTCATTACTTCGATGGCACCGAAGCGGGATGGCTCGTCGCGATGGAAGACCAGGCGGCCAGGTACGACAGCGCTTAGTGCTGCGGAGGCGGTAGGAGAGGGGAGGGTTTCGGTGTTCATGGTGACGCTCCTTGATGAGATCTGGGCCTACCCTGACACGAGTCGCAAAAACGCAACTGCGGCTAACGTTCGAACGTCCCGTCAGGGACACGTATTCGAAATTTCTCTAGACGAATGCTATGGTCGAAGAGAACCAAAAGACATACGGTGATTCATTATGGAAAAACGGCTTACCCTCGACGACTTCGATTTCAGCAAAGTTCGACACGTTGAGCTCGACCCAAACTATGTGCCTTACCAGGACGCTACGGTATTGCTACGCATCGTCGAAGGCGCTTGGGTAGCGTTGTTTCGTGAGGATAAGGGCTCAAGTGTTGAGATGTTGCCCCCTAGACCTAATCTCTATCAGTACGACGGAGGCTATGCGTGGGGCTATTCTGGCTCCGGTCCCCAAAACCTTGCGCACGCGATTGCAGGCCGCATTTACGAATTTGATAGCCTAGAAGATGCTGTGGTGATAAAGAAAGCCTACGAGATACTCGAACACTTTATCTCGACGCTAGACCAGGGCAAGGAATATGATCTACAGGTTGCAGATATAAAGAACAAGATTGGCTGATATTTTTTTGTATTGATTAAATTTTGCATTTTTACTGAAAAAGCCTCGATTGAAGAGGCTTTTTCATTTGTGGAGTTTTATTCAGTGGCGACGAAATTTGAAGACTTAGGCTTCTTTTCCGACGAGATTGACGAGCTTCGGGAGGTAGCGCGTGAGGAATATAAGGTTGAGTTTGCAAAGGCAGAAAACTTAATCACCACCATACTATCTGAGCTTGGCGAGGTACCCGAGTCAGCTACTCTGGCCTATGCCGTAGGGGCGGGTTTTTGGATGCGTGCGATAGAGGCCTGTCAATCGAGCATGCTGCTGGCTGAACGGGGGGTAACCTCAACCACATTCGCTACACTTCGCCTGGGCTTCGAATGTCTATTCAACGCGTGTGCCGCATGGAGAGATAACAGCGTCATAGATCGAATGGAAAAATCTAATATCAAGGAGCGCGTAAAGCAGGCAAAAGCAATGCTTGATAATGCCCAACCCGGCTACTTCACTGAAGAACAGGTCGAGCAGCTAAGGGAAGTGGCTGAAGAAGATGACAAAGGTAACGGATGGGATCATCACTCAGCTGCGCAGATTGCTGGACTGGGCTTTCTGTATCATGAGGCCTATCGTGGATGTTCACTTGGGGGTGCTCATGCAACCGCGACGAGCTTGAACTTCTATCACGAAATCTCAGGCAACGGAAATATGGGCATTTTTTATACCGCGTCCATAGATAAGCTGCCGTTTTTCCTTGAGTTAGTAGTTCTGATACTTGAGACTGGTAGGGCGCGGCGGGCAGAGTTGTTCTCTGTTCATCACTAGTACTCGAGGATTTTGTATTTTTAGTGCATTTCTAAAGTTAAGAATTTGATTTTATAGTATGGCTTGCTTCAAGCCAATAAGAGTCAGTAAGTCTCTTGGTCTCACGCTAGAGCTCGGCGTGAGCGACTTGCATTTTTGCGCTTACCCGTAGCCTGTCCTGTGTGACTTACAGGACTCGAACATGGCAACTAGCGAACCCCTCGCCCTGGACAGGGCTTCTTTCCCCCTCGAGCACTACCGCCAGGCGATCCTGTGCAGAGAGGCTTATCCCTGGGCGCGAAGGTACCTCGCATCCCTTCAGGCGGACGCTGTTCGTGACGTGCTGAGCGCGGTGCCACTTCACCTACAGCGGTCCGTCCAGCTCATAGCCGAAGCCGTCCAGTGTGGTTGGTTCGTAGTGCCCAATGGTAAGAACGGGACGTTCAGCGCTCGCCAGTTTGCCGAGCGCGGGCGGATGGCCGCGGCGCTTCCGTGGGTGCCAGACATCCTGCAGCGCGCGCTACAGGCGGATGCATGGGGGCAGCGCCACCGCCTCGTGGAACGCCACACCTTCGGCGTTCGGCGGCTGCCTGGGTTCGTGGATCAAGCCCTGGCCCTGCCTCACCGCCTGTCTAGGCTGCCGCTCGATCACCAGACCGGCGCCATCACGGCAGAGCTCTGGTTCCAGGTGCTGGCTGACGTGCACGCTGCGACCGCGGCGCTCGCGGCGCAGATCGAGTGCTTTGCGCCGGCGTGGATGTGGGATCCGGCCGCCTCACTTGAACACCAGGTTGAGCGCCTGCGGCAGCATGGGTGCGCGCACCTGCTGATTGCCTACGTGTCGCAGACCCGAGATCGCTGGATCGATAGTCCCGAGCAAAAGAAGCTTGAGGATGTGTTGTACCGAGGGTTACCGGTGGTGGAGTACGAACGGTGGTACCTGGAGAGGGCTGCGCGAGCGCGAGCAGAGGAGGAGGGACGCTGGCGCGAGCTCTTCGCCCGGATCCGCGAGCTCGCCGGAATCTTCGATGACGCTCGCAGCTTTGCGCGGATACCGCTGGGGCGGCTGATCCGCGAGCTTTCGGGCGGCCGCTTCACACTGCAGCGCGAGGCAGATTCAAATCCCGGGCTGGTCGTCGAAGTCTCGCCAAACTACCTGGTAGGCGTGGGAGAGGGGATAGACGAGCCTTTCGCGCTCGCAAACTTTTGCCAGGCGCTTGCCGATGCGCTGGCCGATGTTCCGTGTTCCTTTCCTGGGTACCTTGAGGCGTGCCGCCAGGCGCGCGCCTCGCTCGTCGCGTTCCAATCCGACATGGATGCGCCCTGCGAACGTGCCGGCTAGCGCCTGAGACGAGCTAACTACAGGTTCACACCCCTGGCCGGCGTGAACCTGGTCCGCAGCGGTGCTGAGCTATGCAAGGATGATGGTCATCTGACCTATAGGGGATACCAACGATGAAGGTACGCATTGAAGTAACAGCGGACGAGCTCGAGGACATGGGGTGCGACTCGGTCGAAGAGCTTGCAGCCCGCCTGCGGGAGCAGCTGGATACCGGCGTTGTGGGCGACGCCGGTGAGGCGGGTAGCGATTGGCTCGTCTCCTACGAGCTGACGGCTGAGCTCGGGAGCTAGAGAAAATGGAAATCATCCCCGCCTTCTATGCCGACATCTTTTACGCCCTGATGTGGCTCTGCGTGATAGCCAGCGTCTGCAACGCGAGTGCGTGGCTGTGGAAGCTCCTCATCAACCTGGATATCCGGCAGGACTACGCCCCGGCTCTGTGGGCGCTAGGCCTGGCGTTGGTGGCCTTGTTGCTGTGGTATGGCCAGGGCGCGCTCGGCGCTGAAGCGCCGCGCTATGAACGAGGGGAGGCGACGTTCATCACCTTCTGGATCTTGCTGTCGGGCGTCTGCCTCGTTGGGCCTTTTGCACTCCTTTTCCATCGTTCGCCGGACTCACCCAGAGGGCCCGGCGCGTAACGCTTCAAGTCGCGCGCCTACGCCTTCTGAACAGCTTGGCAATCGCCCAGGTCAAACGCTTGCCCGCCGGCCTGGAAGCTGACATCCAGGTCGGTCAATCGCCTGTAGTGGTTTTGCCTGTCCGGCAATCTCCAAATGCCACGCGGGCGAAGGGTTCCCTCGTATCGGGACGGCGGCTGCCGGGAGCTCAGTCGTTGGGTGGGCTTATCCCCTAGCCCCCCGTCAGCAGACACGCCGGTCAGGCCCAGCCCACGTCCAAAGTCTCGTTTCCTCAGATTTCCCGCCGCAGTAGGACCTTTAAGCGAGATCGGCGATCTCTATGACCTCGGTAACACGTTGCCCATAGCAAGGAGAGGTCATGGAACAAGGAATCGATCGGCTTAGAGCGGCTCTAGCGCCGTACACCACCACAGCTGCGCCACGTCCGGCTGACAGGGCGCTGGTGGTAACGGTCAGTTATGAGGAGGCGGAGGTCACGCGCGCTGTGAAGCTTGCGGACCTGGAAGATCCGGCCAAGCTCGCCGATGTCATCAACGATTTCAGGCGCGATGTGGCACTGGGTCGGGAGGGCGGTGAGGAGGAGCACGCGAAGCTGATGCGGCGCCTAGGCTCGCGCGGGTTGGAGTCTTTCAATCCAGAGCTGCATGCCGCGCGCAAGGCGAAATAGCTCATTCGGACAGGTACAGATAGTGACCGCGCCTGAGGCATCGTAAGGCGCGGCTATCGCTATTGGGGAGGCCGGCGGCCGTCCCTACTCCTCATCGCAGCGACACACCACTGAAGCCGAGCGCCATCGACAGCTGCTGCGCAGCAGAGGCGCCCAGGCGCTTCGCGAACCGATCAAAGGCATTGTCCTTGACGGTGAAGTCGACCTGGCTGGTGGCGCCCACCAGGTCCCGGGCGACATAGTCGACATCCCCCAGCTTATCGATCAGCCCCAGCTGCTTGGCCTGCTCGCCGGTCCAGATCAGGCCGGAGAAGAGCTCCGGATGATCGGCATCCTTTAGGCGATCGCCGCGGCCGGTCTTTACCGACTGGATGAACTGCTGGTGTGTCTGCTTGAGCACGTCGTTCCAGAAGACGGTCTCTTCAGGGTTCTTCGGCTGGAACGGATCCAGGAACGCCTTGTGCGCGCCGGAGGTGTAGGCCCGGCGCTCCACCCCGACGCGGTTCATCAGGTCGACGAAGCCGAACGAGGCCGCCGTCACGCCGATGGAGCCGACCAGCGAGGCTTTATCGGCCACGATCTCGTCGGCGGCCGCGGCGATGTAGTAGGCACCTGAGGCGCCCAGGTCCTCGATGACGGCGTAGACCGGCACCTTCGGATGCAGGCCACGCTGACGCTTGATCTCGTCGAACACCTGGCCGGCCTGTACCGGGCTGCCGCCGGGCGAGTTGATCTTGAGAACCACGGCTTTGGCGCGCTCGTCATCGAACGCGCGCCCGATGGCCTTCTTCAGCGCGGCGGCGTTGGCCTCGGCGCCGTCGGCGATCTCGCCCCGCACCTGGATGACGGCCGTGATCTGCTTGGCTTCATCCGCCTCGTCGAGTTGCAGGTGCTCGACCAGTACCGCACCTGCAACCAGCAGCAGGCCGGTACCCCAGAAGGAATACTTGAGCAGCTTGAGCCGACGGGAAGCGCGCCGCTCTTTGATGAGGTCGCGGATGAGTTCGGGAAGCAGCGTGTTGTCGTGTTCGGACATTGGAACCTCGTGGCGGGTATCAGGCCGCCAGTGTCGCGAGAGCAACGCCGAAAAAGTCACGAGTTTGCCCCTTGAATGGGCGTGTACCGGCCCGGTTCTCGCCCTGGAAAGGCTTGAATCGCCAGCCTAGGGCGAGGTGGCGCGCTGATACTGAACCCTTCTTCCAGTCGGGATTCCAGCCATGAAATACGCGCTCGAGCACAGGGGCGGTCGCACCCTGCCAGTCGATCCGGCCATTTACCTCAAGGCCATCAAGGCCCGTTTGGCATGCGCCCAGGCGCAAGGTGCCAGAAGCATCTGGATCGATCACCGCGATGGGCTGTGGCATGGCAAGGCGACCCATACCGCGCTGATCAGCGCCCTGGAGCAGCTCGCTGCAGAAGGGTACGGATTGAGTTGGGACGAGATGCGCGGCATCCAGGTGCTGCGGTTGGATGTCGATCCGAAAGTGTCCCTGGCGCCGGCGGCCGTCCGCAGCGCGCTGGGCTTGGTCGAGACCTGGGACACCACTCCCTTTAAAGCCCCGGAGCCGGTGGCTGCGCCGGTGAGCCATGGCAGCCAGATGGGCGACTACCTTCTTTTCCTCGTGCTGATTGCATCCCTGGCCGGCGCCCCATTTGGATTGGCACGTATGCTCGACGCGCCGACACCAGGCCCCTGGCTACTCGCCTTCTACTACGGGGTGTTTGGACAGACCCTCTACACCTGGGGCTCGGTTCTGGTGAAGGGCTTCTTGGCTGCGGAACGTTCGCGCCGGCACACGCCGCCGGCCTGATACGCCACCGGCGCCTGCGATGGCCCCCGGTGCTGGCGGCTGGCTGGATGTCCTCTTGACGCCGCGTGCTACCGGAATGACAGTCAGCGGCCCACCTTTCGGAGGGTGAACATGACTCAACCTCGTGCACGGGCACCGGGCCCGACAATCGATGGGCCAGCGGGCGCTCGGGCGGCGCCGGCGGCGGACCACGATGCGCACGCGTTGGCCCGGCAGCTCCTGGCAGAGATCACCGGCACGCCAAGCGAACTCCAAGCCGAGCTCGATGCAGCATCCCGGGCAACCCCCGAATCCCCTACCAAGAAGGGCGTGAATCGCCGCTTGCGCTGAGGGCGGCAGCTGCACACTAGGCCGACCGCCCGGGTCGACGCCTTTGCTGCCAAGTGGGAAAGAGCGTTGATCTGGGACGGACCAATTTTCTTGAGGACGGCCCCATGCTCGACCTGTTCAACGCGATCGGTGCACTGATTCCCACCAAAGGTCCTACCCTGGCCCATCCCGATGATGCCTATCGAGAGGGTTACGCCGCGGCGATCGATGATGCGCTGAAGAAGGTTCACCAGGCTGCTGACGCATCCACGGCCGCGATTGCCTTCGCGCTGGAAACCGAGCAGGGCATGACCTTTCTCCGCTACTGGAGCAACGCGGATTTTCAGGCGGTCCGCCGTGGATGGCCGGAAGCACCGGAAGACGTCTTCGACGGAGTCGATCCGCTGTTCAAGCGATCGCCCTCGCAGGTTTCGGCTGGCTAGCACCCCGACGCGCGAGGCAGCCGCTCATGCTCATCCACCTGGTACCACGGTTCCTGACCTTCCCGGTCTCGGGGCCGCACATCCAACTGATCGACCTGCGGATCGACTCCATAGGCCTGCTCCTGCGTGATCGGGTGGACCTGGCCACCCGACGACCGATGCCGAACAAGCGCATGGCGATCGGCTGCAGCAAGCGTGGCCGCCTGGCGCGGGTAGGTCTGCTGATCGATACGCTCCGGCCGGCTCAGCCATTCACCGTGGTGTATCGCTGGGCGGTAGGGGCGTGTGTTTTCCTACACGTCAGCCGGTTGTCCAAAGAGGGCACCGTGATCGCCCGGTGCAAGCATCCGTTGGAGCGCTTCAAGAACCGGCGACAGGGCCTCGTACTGCTCCACTGTGACGCCAAGGCTTGCGGCCTCCCGCACCTTGATTGCTTCATACAGATCGCGCATGCCTGCGCCCTCTGGCAGCTCTGAAATAACGGTGAGGATCGAGGCCTTTTTTTCGGCACTGAGCTTCGTACCTGCGAACTGTTCCAGTAACTGAACAATAAAATCAGGTTCAGCCCGGCCCGCTTCCAACAGGTTGAATTTGAATGTTTGTACAGCGGATGGATCAATCTTCAGGATCATGGGCCTACCTACATCTTCGCGGACGCGAAATCCGCGCCCTGGTACTGCAAAAGGCCCAATCAAGGGCCGGTTGTGCGCAGCGCTTTCCTTGATCAGTTGGTCTTGGCCAACTCGCGGACCTTCGCTACGAAGGCGTTGAGACTCTCCGCAACCGCCTCAATCTGATCGAGGGGCAGATTGCGAGGTACTTCCAGCGAAACTGACGGTTGCTCATCAACGAGTAAGGTGGCGTGAGCAATACGCTTTTGCTTGCCCTTGATCTGCATGAAGGCATTTACCATTCCCCGGACGTTGCCGGTGGGCTGTTCGAACACGATGACTTCGATTTCTGCAGTAGTGGCCATCGGTGTTTTCCTATAAGTCTGAGATCGGGAACCCGGCACCAATGAGCACTGCTCGAAGTACCGCACGTTCCTCTCGATACGTCCAAGCGCCTGGATGGTGGACTGCGGGGTGCCGCGACGCCTCCTCCCAAGAGCTATACCAGCTGTCTCCGGGCGCTATGTAAACCGGCGGCCGACCTTCAAATTGATCGCTGGTGATGTCGATGATGACACCATCACACTCAATCCAAGCATGGGAGCCTCCGTCCTTTTCTCCACACACATAATCAACCTGAAGGCCTAGCTGAGAGTTCAGATAGTCACCAAGCAACTCCGACACCACACCACAGCAGCCACGGGGAAAATTTTTCAGATGGCTTGGGAGTTGATCCAAATCCTTCTGATTTTCAAGCTCAGTGCGGAAAGCATGCGCTACGCAGGTGTAATCCATTGCTTTTTTCTTCTCGATCCCGGGGCTGAAAGTGCCTTGTTCGTACTGGCAAGGCCTGCATAGAGACGGGCTTCCAGGTACGGCGACGTTTTCTTAATCGGTGGTGATGTTCCGGCAATGAGGGCAAGCCCATACGGTGTGCCCATCCTTCAGGTACTGCTGCGAATAGTTCGCCGTGCCTACCGGGCAGGCTGGGCAGGCTCGAAGTTTCCCACAGCGATTGACGAGAAGTTCTTCATAGCCGCCCAGCTTCATGGCCATCACGAAAGGCGTAATCACGGGATCGCGGGGGCCTCGGTTTGGATCGCTCATCGTCGCGGCGCATTGTTGCCGGCCTTGTTCAAGGAGCACGGTCGACATCTGCATACTGAATTTTCCTTTTACTTCCAGGAGAACTGATAGGAGGGGAACAGCGGTGCCATAGCGTCAATAGCGACTATCAGCTCCGTTTCCGGTACGCGGTCGCCGGCATACTGATTCGCCAGTTCGAGAAACGTCTGAGGCGCTGGTTCATTAGCTTCAGGATCACCTGAAGGCAGCTTACCTTCGAGTCGTTGTACCTCGTCCAGGGCTAGCAGGATCATTTTCACGGCTGCGATTCGAGCGTCATTCATCATTGATTTCCTATTGAGATGGGGCAGCATGTGCGGACTTGAACCAGCCAGGTCGGCAGTAGCGGATTGTGCTCACGCAGTACTGGACAAGCCCTGTACCAAGGGGGGTGACGATCAGTAGCGCCAAGAGCGGGTAGCCTGATGTCCAGAGCGTGCTCATCGTTGCCCATACCAACGCTAAGCAGCCAATCCCAAGGCAGATAGTCAGGCCGATTACCACTCTGGTGCTGAGCGTCTGTGCTGTTTCAGGCTTAAGAATTTCGATGAGGGCCAAGGTAGTTCCCTCGCAGTTCAAGCCTTCGCCAGTTCGCCTTGGCGGTTGACGATCTCCATGTGGGTGGAGTCCCCTTTCAGCCGAAACGTGAAGCCGGCTCGCCAATCCAGCTCGACGCCAAGACTATCGATCCACTCGCTGGCGCCCTGCTTACTGCGAAAGCCCCGGTCATACTTTACGGTCGCGCCGCGCCGCAAAAACCATCGGCAATTGCCCTGGATCGGTACTTGGCTGTAAGTGAATTGGGTCATGGCCAACTTTCCTCGATCAAATGGTCAGCTTGGCCAGAGCTTCGCGCTCCGCCTTGAGGCGATCCCAGAAGCCGTTCACTTTCTCTTCATGCCAGTTGCTGGGCGCGTCAGCATTTAGGTTGCCACCTGTGCTGATATACCAGTCGGCGTATACCCAGCCCGACGCATAGCGATCCGAGCAGTTATCAGGGATAGGTTTCGTCACCGGGCAGGCGTCGGCGGCACTCAGTGCAACCCCTGGCTCTTTCTTCCCGCAGTCAGAACACCAGCGAACACCTGGACCCTCGCGATGCTGGTTGTGGTGGGTGCATCCTGGCGCTTTGCCCATCGCTGATTTCCTCGAACTAATTGGTGATACGACGAGGCTCTCACGGGAGCCCGTAAACGCAAGCCAATCATCACTCCTTGGCCAATCAGATGTCGCATTTACCCTAGAAACCGACAATTCTTCCGCCCCCTGGACACCGCCTGGGCGGATCGCAGCTGCCGCTACGCCTTTGTAAGATTCTTACACGGTGGAAACGCCGGACAGCGTCCCAGCGCGCTCAGGGGCTAGGCCTCGGCCGCCTCGGTGGCCCGGCGCAACTGAGCGATCTGGCCACTGGACCGCACGAGCTGCTTGAAGCGTCTTTTGAATGCCAAGCGCGTGAAGGCCGGCGCCCAGGGCACTATCTGGTTGGGAAGCGGCTGGATCCCCTCGAGTGACGGCCACGGGGGGCCTGGGGGTAGCAGGTCGCGGCGCTCGGTTGCCATCAGCACCAGGTCTGCCACCTTGATGCTGGCCGGCATCTGCTCAGCGATCTCGAAGCGCGATGCGATGGCCATCCAGATCCGCGCCTCGATCGCTTTGAAGCCGGGCAGCAGGTCCTTGAGAGGACTCACCATGTCGCCCACATAGGCCTCGGCGGCATCATGCAGCAGCGCGTGAAGCGCATCCGCTGGCGGCACCAGGTGGCTGGCCAATACGCTGTGCTGGCCAACGCTGTAGTGGGTCTGGGTGTAACCCGCGAATCGGCAGATGTTCGCCAGTGCATGGGCGATGTCTTCCAGCACCACCATGTCGGCTTCAGGGGCCAGCAGGTCAAACTGCTTTCCAGACTGGGTGAGGATCCAGCTTGCGCTCATGCGCTACTCCCGTGAGGCAAAAGACCAGGTAGTGGCCAACGTAACCCATCTCCGTCGACGCGCTAGTGCCAATACCCGCCTGTGGCGGGGCCTCAATAGCGAGGGCGCTCCTCCGCCCGCGCAATGCTCCCCGCCGCGGGATCGTGGACCGCAGCCGACGCTCAACCGGCGAGCTGGGCGCAGCGCAGTGCCAGCTTGTGGTGGTAGTCGGCACCGGTGCAGGTGCGCTCCAGGCGGATAACTTCGTCGAGCGCCACGTCGCGCCCGCTGCATTCGGCGGCGGCCCGGGCCAGTGCTGCGCACATTCGGACGACATAGCCGGGCGCGAGATATTGCGGATCCCGTGCGAGATCCCCCTTCGTGGTACCGCGAGCTTGTAGCGCCCGTTTGATGATTCCCGCATACGGTTCATAGTCCATCTGGGGCACGATCCTCTCCTTCAAGCGTTTCCGCGTAGCGTAATGCGGTCCGTACCAGATGACGTCCGCCGGCGGCACGCGTGGCCTTCTGCGTCTTTTCGATCACGCGGCGAAGGCCATCGCGCGCAAGAGTCAGGCTGGTCGCCTCTCCGTCCGTGGCTTCGAAAAGCGCGTACAGAATACCGTCGGCTTCCTGCAAGGCATCGAGGTCCTCCGCCGACACGTAAATCGTTGCGCCGCTCATGGCTGGTCCGCCTGGGTGCCCTGGGCTGTGTTCATCGCTAAGCGGCGACGGCGCTGCGCCGCCTCCACCGTTGCGGGTTGAATTGAGCCGTTCACGTCGTTCTTCTCCTGAGCAAAGGGTGTTGCACCGGGCGGCAGGCGGCGCCGCCACCGGCCAAATCGGTGACTTGACGCTATGCCGCAGCTGTTCGCCGCGGAGTGGCCACTGCGGCGCGCCAGGGGTCGTTGGCCCGGGCAATGGCCGCCATGTGCGGCGGTGAGACGCTGTTGCCGCACATGTGGACCTGCTCGGACTTGGTGAACGGCTTGCCGTCGTGGCCAAATTCGATCTGGTAGGAGTCGGGGAAGCCCTGGGCGCGGTACAACTCTCGCGGCTGCAGCATGCGCAGGCCGATGTCGACCACGACGTAGGGGGTGCCTTGAATCGTTACCGTGACGAGCGCAAGGCGGTCTTTCGTCGTGACGGTAGGGGAGGGCTCGTCCGGCCGGCTGGTGTTGTCCGCACCGTAGTAGCTCATCAGGAAGGCGGCGACGCGCAGGGCACCGGCTTCGACTTCCGGCGAAAGCTGCAGCTCGACTACCGAGGTCTTGCCCCCGCCGCCGGCAGTAATGGTCGGCGCCGGCTCGTCGACGCGTTGGCCAACCGAGCCGCCGAACTGCCGAGACAGGAAGGCGGTGATCGCACCGTGGTGCTGGCCCGAAGCACTGATGGTGTGCAACGGTTCCTCGAGTGAACGGGCATCGCAATTGCCGCGCAGATGAGCGAGGGTGGCCACCGCCAGGCGCTGTTGGCTGCCCGTGTTGGTGATAGTGGTCATCGGCCGTTCGACGCTGTGTGCAGGCGTGGTGTTGAAACCGCCGTTCGCCTGCTCCAGGAATGCCGTGCAGACGCCCATCGCATGCGCTGCGCCGGCGGGGCGCTGGCAGTCACCGCCACTGGTGATGGTGGGCATCGGCTCATCGGCAGCGGCGCCGGCGGAGTCGAAGCGGAATTTCACCAGGTGCGCAGCCGCGACCGCGTGCTTAATCCCACCGGCCATCACCGTGCCCAGCAGCTTGTCCAGGCCCGGTACGCGCGGTTCTTGCCCCTGGCGCTCGCCGTAGCCCACCGATACGAGCGTGGGCGCCACCACCGCGCGGTGGTTCTCGGTCAGGATGCTCCCCAGCGGGGCGCCGGCGTCGGCAGGCTTCCCTGCATAGGCCGGGCCTCCCAGGCCGATCAGCGTGGGGCTGACCAGCATCTGCTCGCCGCGGTTGGCGCACGTCACGGTCGGCAGTGGCTCACGCGGGTCGTGTACCCGATCAGCGCCCTGGTGGGTAGCCGGCGCGATGATCGGGCTTGCCACCGCGAAGGATCCGCCTCGAGGCCAAGCCGTGATGGTGTGCAGCGGCTCATCCACCGAGACGGCCGCCTCTCGGGACCAGTTGGCGATCGGCACAATGAAGGGATCAGCCGACTCCAAGACGAATTTGCGCAGGCCCTTGGCGACGCGGCGAAGCGTGGCCGCGGCCAACGGCTTTTTGCGCTTGAAGATCGACGGGCACGGGACTGACCAGTCGATGCACTCCGCGGCGACGCGCAGCGGCTTCTGTCCCTTGGCCGGTTTCTTGGCGTGGGTCTGTGCTGGCCAGACGATCGGCTGACCGTCGCAGCGAGCGATCATGAACAGTCGCTCGCGACTGGTCGGCGCGCCATAGCTGGAGGCCCGGCCGACCTCCCATTCGACTTCGTAACCCATGCCCTGCAGCAGCTGCACGAACCGGCGCCAGGTTTGCCCCTTGCGCTTGGGGTCAGGCACGAGGAACTGGTTGTGGACCGGAACCTGCTCACCGACGTCAGCTACCCGGTTCACGAACTTCTTGGGCTTCGTAGGGTGAGGGATACGGTCCAGGGTCACGACCCGGCCGGTTGCAGGGTCGCGCTTGGCGATCAGCGGGCCCCACTGCAGGATCTGCTTCACGTTCTCGAGGCTAATAACCCGTGGACGCTTCTTGCCCGCCCATTTCAGGCCTATCCAGCTAAGGTTGCGGATTTCGTGCTGCCGCGGCTGGCCGCCGGCCGCCTGGCTGTGGTGGGTGCAGTCGGGCGACATGTGAAACCAGCCCACCCGGCGGCCGCCGCACTCGGTGTCGGGGTCGCCCTCGAAGACATCGGTGGTGAAATGCCGCGCCGCCGGGTGGTTGGCGGTGTGCATGCTGATGGCTTTTGCGGAGTGGTTCTTGGCCACCGCAACTGGGCGCCCCAGGCCCATCTCGAGCCCGGTCCCGGCGCCGCCGCCGCCACAGAAGAAGTCGACAACGATCTCATCTTCCTGGGCGGTGAAGCTCAGGCTGTACTGAGTCTTGAAGTCGACAGGTGGTTGCTTGCGGGGAAATGCGGTCATGGGGAGGGGCCTCAGTGCGTCGAGGCGCCAGCCGCCTCACTGAGCCCATCCTCCAGGCATCTCTGAAAACGCAAGCTAGTGAGCCTGTACTAGCGGGGCGGCGACGTAGCCACTGGCTGCCACAGGCAGGCCGGTCCTCAGAAGATGCGGGGTAGGGAAAGAATCTTTCGCTCCCCCACCATTACGGCGTCGTCACCCGGGCGCGGACCGTCGCAGGCCTGGACTCCACCGTCTTGATCTGCAGCGGTGTCGTTGCGGTCGGGGCGTCGTTGATCGGCCGCACTAGCACCGTCACCCTTGCAGCAGCTGAATAGGCGCCCTCGGGGTCGCGTGCCCGGTAGGTGAAGCTGGCTGTGCCATTCCAGTCCTTGGCCGGCTCGAAGCGCAGGTTGGCGCCTTGGATGGTTGCAACGCCCACGGTCTTGAGTGGCGGAGAGACCAGCTCGAAGTAGGAGGGCGGCGCCGAGTCGATGTCGGTACCGGACAGCGTCGTCTCAACCGGCGTGTCCTCGTCCGTGGTCAGGGAAACCGGCTGGACGACGGGCGGATCATTCACCGGCATGACGACGATGGTGACCGTGCCGGTACCCGATGTGGCACCGCGGTTGTCGGTAACCTGGAACGTCAGCGTTGTGGTGCCAGACCAGTCGGCCGGCGGCCAATAGGTGATGGTCGAAGTGCTTTGGGAAATGCTGCCAACGTTTGGCTGTTGGAGGATGGTGTATCGGCTGATACTGCCGTCGGTGTCCACCGCTTGCAGGCTGAATTGACCTACGGTGTCTTCGTTCAGGGTAGCGGTTGAGTTCAGGGCCGTCGGCGGCGAGTTCGGGATGACGCGGGTGATCTCACACATGTTGCCCGTGTAGTGAACATAGCGCGCGGTAACGACATAGCTTCCGTAAATCTGCCGGGCAGAGTCGAGGCACTCTTTATCGAACGTTGCTTGGTAGCCAGCGGGCCCGCCTTTGGACCGCACATCCGCGTCGGCCGCTTCATTCCACCGCTTGCTGAAGCTGGCATAGGTATCGTTGTACTTCGGGATGTCTCCTTGCCAATAGTCCCACCCGCCTTGATCGGGGCAGCGTCCCACGTTGGTCCCGTACTGCCGATAGACTGAGATGATGTGGTTCTTCCAGCCAGCGTCCAGCCCGCCTCTCCAATACCCGGGTGAGTTCGAGTCGCAGATGAAGGAGTTCTGGCTGAAGGTCGTGCCGACCTCGTCCGCACGGGACAGCGCGCTGAAGAGGCTGAGCAGCAGGAGTAGGGCCGCAGCGACGATCGTGATCGGTGCAGGTGCGGTTGGGCGCGAAGGCATAGCCACCTCGGCATAGGGGAGTGGGACAAGTAAACGGGACATGGGATAGCCCTGGGGCGTGAGTTCACGCCGTGGAAAGGGATTCAACGGGCCGTTCCAGACGCGCGGGCGTCGATGAAGTCGAGGATGCGGTTGATCCTCCACATCGCATGACGGCGGGAGCCCGGTATCGATCGAGGTGTTTTTCGCACCGCTCGGATCAATAGCCGTCCCAGCTGGGCCGCCGGCCGATCGGAAAGCTCCAAGGCCTCGAAGGCATCCGTCGCGTCCTGCAGCTGCAGAAAGCTCGCGACGTAGCACCAACGTGTGGCCAGGCGAAATCGCCTGGTGGTTGGCTGGAAGAGCAGGTAGACCCGCTCGCCGCCGGCAGTGAAAGAGCTGCGTAGTACTTCCATGGGGCGCCTCATATGACTGGGTCAGTCGAGGCTATTGCCTATCTCCAGAATGCAAGGCTGGCGAGCTGTCACTGGCTGACCCGGGCGCGCGTGGTGACCGGCACCGATTCCATCGTGCGTATCTCCAACGACACGTCAGTCAGCGCCGGGGCGTCGTTCACCGGCCGCACGGTGACGGCAACCGCCGCCGGCGCCGACCAGGCGCCAGCGGTATCCTGGGCGCGGTAGGTGAACTGGGTGGCGCCGTTCCAGTCCTTGGCCGGCTTGAAGGTGGCGGTGGCCCCGGCGAGGGTGACCTGGCCAACCGCGGCCGGCGGTATGGCGACGAGCTGGAAGACAGTGGGGGCAGGGGAGTCGATGTCCGTTGCGGACAGCAGCACGCTGGCCTGGGTGTCCTCATCGAGGCTCAGGGTCTTGGCCTCGGCGACGGGGGCATCGTTCACCGGCCGGATGGTGATCGACACGGTGGCCGCGTTCGACCAGGCGCCGCTGGGGTCCTGGGCGCGATAGGTCATCGACGTAGCGCCATTCCAGTCAGTCGCTGGCGTGAAGACAACGGTGTTCCCGGCGAAGCGCGCGGTGCCCGCGGCTGCAGGCGCCGCGCTGACGATCTGGTAGGTGAAGGTGGAGTGGTCGTCGGTCACCGGCAGGGCGCCGCTGGCCGGCGTGTCCTCGTCGCTGGTGATCGCCAGGTTGCCGGCTACCGGCGTCCGGTTGTAGCAGGTGGCGGTATCGGTCCACGCTGACTCATTGCGCCGGCTGCCGTCGCTGTAGACGTCATAGGTGCGGCGTTGGGTCCAGGGTCCCGTCGGCGTCGCTGCCGGGCAAGCGAGCTGGCGCGTTTCCGATGCGCTCGAGGCATAGACCGCGGTGCAGGTGTTGCTAATGGTGGTCCAGCCGGAGTCATTGCGCTGGCTGCCGTCGGACCACACCTCGTAGGTCCGCCGCTGGTTGATAGTGCCCTGGGGCTGCGTAGCGGGGCAGCTCTGGTTTCGGTACTCGGTCTGGGTCGAGTTGTAGACGGCCTGGCAGGTGCGGCCCGTCTCGCTCCAGCCGGAATAATTTCGGCGGCTGCCGTCTGACCAAAGCTCGTAGGTTCTGCTCTGCTGAATGTTCCCAGCGGGCCTGTCCGCCGGGCAATACGCAGTCTGCGACTCACTTTCAACGCGCACGAAATAAGTATTCGGCGCCTGGCAGATCGTCCACTGATACCGGGTGGCACCGTACTCGGTTATTTTACCGACCGAATTCCCTACAAAGTAACGGTTTCCCCGGTAGGTAAGAAAATCGGAACCTGTGGGGCCGAACCAGCGTGTTGAAACGTTAGGCGACTCATACCAAGAATAGTCATGAGCGATCATCATTACAGAGTAATTTTGAGGCTCCCAGTCTGCGATCTCGAATATTCCCCAGTCGCAACTTGATGAACTTAATAGCTCGGGATGATAGCCATTTTGGGGTGGATACGGCATAGCTGCGAAAGCGGCTGATGAAGACAGTAGCCAAGCCATGTGGGCCACCAAATTAATTATCAGCCATCTTTTCATATTAATTACCTTGTATTAGAAAAGAGTATCTTCTCTTTCTGCAATAAAAAGCGTTGCAACTAGCGCTTGATCACTGCGCGCGTGGTCACCGGCAGGGACTCCTTCGTCCGTATCTCGAGCGACACGTCCGTCAGCACGGGCTCGTCGTTCACCGGTCGCACGGTGACGGCAACTGCTGCCTGCGCTGACCAGGCGCCGGTGGTGTCCTGGGCGCGGTAGGTGAACTGGGTGGCGCCGTTCCAATCCTTGGCCGGCTTGAAGGTGGCGGTAGGCCCGGCGAGGGTGACCTGGCCGACCGCGGCCGGCGGCACGCCGACGAGCTGGAAGACAGTGGGGGCAGGGGAGTCGATGTCCGTTGCGGACAGCAGCACGCTGGCCTGGGTGTCCTCATCGAGGATCAGGGTCTTCACCTCGGCGACAGGGGCATCGTTCACCGGCCGGATCGTGATCGATACGGTGGCCACGTTCGACCAGGCGCCGCTGGGGTCTTGCGCGCGGTAAGTCATCGACGTCGCGCCATTCCAATCGGCCGTAGGTGTGAATACGACGGTGTTACCGGCGAAGCGAGCGGTACCCTCGGCTGCAGGCGCCGCGCTGACGATCTGGTAGGTGAAGGTCGAGTGGTCGTCGGTAATCGGCAGGGCGCCGCTGGCCGGCGTGTCCTCGTCGCTGGCGATCGCCAGGTTGCTGGCAACTGGCGTCCGGTTGTAGCAGGTGGAGGTGTCGCCCCAGGCCGACTCGTTACGATGGCTGCCATCGGTGTAGAGGTCATAGCTGCGGCTCTGGGTCCAGGTGCCGCTCGGCGTCGCGGCCGGGCAGCTCAGCTGACGGCTCTCCGATCCCTTGGACGAGTAGATCGCGGTGCAGGTGTTGCCGGTCGTCCTCCAGCCGGAATCATTGCGCCGGCTGCCGTCCGACCACACCTCATAGGTCTGCTGCTGCGTAATGGTGCCCTGGGGATGAGTCGCCGGGCAGTCCTGATTGCGGGACTCCGTTTGCGTCGAGTTATAGACCGCCTGGCAATTACGGCCGATCTCGTTCCAGCCGGAATAGTTGCGCCGACTGCCATCGGACCAAACTTCGAATGTGCGCTGCTGAGTGATGGAACCGCTAGGATGAGTCGCTGGGCAGTTCGCCTGTTGTGTTTCTGACTGCGTGCTTTGATAGGTCGGTCCGAACTCCCCGCAGACCTCTTGATGGTCGGAGTTTCGGTCGGTCATTCCCCCAATGCGGTAGCGTTTGCCGTTGGAGGCGGTGAAGTAGCCCCCCCGCTCAATCTCGATATTGTCGACGCTGTAGAGCTCTTGCCCCTCGATGTAGAGGTAGCGATAGAGCGTGTCGTTGGTATCTCCGCTTGCGTATAGCCAGAAGTAGGTTGCGCCATCGAGCTTGCATGTCTCGGCTTGCGCTGTGCTCGTCCAGGCAAGCGCGCTCAGCAAAAGTGCGAGCAGGACTTTTTGATTGGCGGATAGAGCTTTCTGCAGGCGGGACATACTGATGGCTCGATAGGCATTGCCGATAGCCCATTGTGGTGCCGTCAAAAGCCTACTTTGGGGTCGATTCGAGCCAGTGCAGGGCATGGATAGAGGGGACCGCCGGCGCAGCGCTTGCGTTTTTAGAAGTGAGGGGATGCTTGAGCTTTCTTAAGGAGCAAGCCATGACCACCACCCACTTCTCCGCTGCCACGCGCCGCGTGTGCGGCCACACCGACAACGCGTCCTTCCACTACCAATCCAGTAAGGCGCGCCAGGATGAAGAGCGCTACGCACGCTACTCGCTGTGCAGCGATTGCTCCAAGCAACTGCGATCGGCCTGGGCGTGTGCGCCGGCGGCGCAGCCTGTCGCCGAATCGGGACTTCCTGACCTATGGGGTGGCTCTGCCAAGCAGCAGGCCTGGGCGGACCGCATTCGGCGCTCACGTCAGCTTCAGATTGCGGGCTTCCGCAGCCACGCTGCTGCCACGCAAGAGCCTCTGCTCGAGCTGGCGCGCCTCACCCTCGACCTGATGTTCCGCATTCAGGATCCAGGCTTCTGGATCACGTCGGAGAAGGCCGGCTTCCACGTTGACGCGCTCAAGGTCGACATGGAGCTGCTGTTGAAAGGCAGGCTTTCGCCGCTGGATCGCACGATGGCCGGATCCGTCGTCGGGTACTGGCTGCAGGCCGATTGGTCGGTCATCAACTCGCTAGCACGTGACGTTAGCGATCGGATCAAGCCGCGGCTCGCAGAGAGACCGGCGGAGGCAGCGCCTGCGCTCATGCAGACCGCGTAGGGTGGCGTGCCTGGAATCGCCGAGGCCGCGCCGGTGTGGATAGTGAGCAACTTTGCCCGGGCATGCACCACGCCGACGCAGCCCAGCTGCTCCTACGCGAAGGGGGTAGGCCATCCGTGGCCTGGGTGAACCTAGTCCTGGTCGACGTTGTTGCCTTTCCGCCCGTCAGGGTTCGCCCGAACATAAGGCGTTCCGTTGCGGGTCACTATCCCGAAATCCGGGTGCTTTCCTGCTTCTACCTCCCGCACCAGCTGGGGCCGCGGGACATTGCCCCGGCCTGGGATGGTGTAGGACTGGTTCTCGCCGTTCTTGCCGTCACCGTTGCCGCGAATGTGCTTGGCCATGCTCAGTCCTCTCCGAAGTCGAAGACAAGCTGTGGCTGCGGCAGGCTGCGGTAGTGGTGGCGGACGTCCTCCCAGCGCCCAAAGCGAAAGCGCCGATAGCGGTGAACGAACACGGTTTTGATGCGAGGAATGCGCCGAATACGGCGACGTCGAATGGTATGGCTCATAGTCTGTAATCTCTATAGACAGACGTTATCGGAGGGTGAGCGATCCCTCAGCCGTCATCAAAACGCGTTGACGTGATAATCACGCCAGGCGTTAAATACGGCCTTCCGAAGTGTTGCTCACCAGTTTCATTTCGGAGCCACGGGTGGCGGTGTTGCCTGGAAAGTAATCACCGTCCACCCGTTCCCTATCTCCAGGATGGCGTAAGCCAACCTCATCTCTGGCATCCCTGCCAGCCACCTCGTATGAGCTGGCCCTTTCTCGTCACATCCTACGTTTAGTGCTTTTGGGTTACTACACCAAGAACAGTGGGGATTTTGATCCGCGTCATGGGCAATCCCCCGGATGTATGACCACAGCATAAGGCCACCCAGAGCCCGAAGACAGTCTTGACAGAGGGGTGTTTCGCCGTCCCAGGGCAAGCCGACGAACTGCTATATATGGTGGTGCAGGGGTGCAAGGACCACCAGATGTCGCGTTTGTCACGTCTCCAGCTGTGGATAATGCGTGGATAAGCGGTTCGGGACTGGGGGGCGTGTTGATGGTGATGCCCAGCCGGCGCGCGTAAAGGCTGGGACCAGAGCGACGTGATCAAATAACGTACAACCTTCCGAGCGTGCGGGCTCGAAGCCTGAAGGGGTTATACCGGGGCGCTATAAGTCTTTTCCCGATTATAAGAAATGGTTCGTACTGCGCTGTGACGTTCTGCCCCGGCGTGCACGTACTCAGGCCTCGCGGCGCAGAATCCTACCGGTTCGCCCCCGACAAGGGCGCAAACTGGACCTGATTCCTTTCTTGGTAATGACAACCTAACTCCATCGCCACTGTGCATAGGAGCTTGGGCCGTGTCTCAAGAGAACGACGTCCTCGAACGCATTACCGCGGCTTTCCGCTGCGCCTTCCCAGTCGTGGCCCTCAAGACATTCGAAGTAGCCCGGGCGCGCGCTGCGGTCAAGAAAGTCGCCGCCGACCTGGGCCGGCATTACCACGAGATGCCCTTCAAGCTGGTACCCGACCCAAACCAGATCAAACAGATCGCGGAAGGACCGGAAGTTAAGCGGGGGGTGGTGATCTTCGATCCGTATTTTCAGGACCGGCAGCGCAGCTCCAGCGAAAATCTGCCTGCCCTCAAGGGTAGTCTCGGTGCCCTCGAAAAATACGGCGTCAGCTACGTCATCGCCGGGCGGGAGGGGCTATCGGAGGAGTTCGTCTACCACATCGACCTGCCGCCCATGACCAGGTCCGAAGTCATCGCCGTCATCAAGACCGCGGAGCAAGACGTCCAGCGGTCGCTCAATGGCGGCCGCGCCACGGGGAGCGGTGCGGAAGCGTCGATCTTCACGGAAGAGGAACGCGGCGTGGTCGCGAACCACGCGATGGGGCTGAGCCACACCCAGATGCGCAACGTCTTCATCCTGGCAGCCAACAGCCGCCGCAATGGGAAGGAGTACCTGTCGGAGATCCGCCGCGAGAAGCACCACATCCTGCGCGAGGTTGGTCTGGATGTCCTGGAGCCGGTGGAGATCGATACCGTCGGTGGCCTGGAGCCGCTCAAGCGCTTCCTGCGCGGCCGCAAGGTGGGCTGGGAAAAGAATCTGCCGCTCAAAGGCGTGCTGTTGGCCGGCGTACCGGGTGGCGGCAAAACACTCATGGCCAAGGCCGCCGCCGGCGTCTTCGGTACCACGCTCGTCCGCCTCGACATGAACCGCTTCTACTCCAAGTACCAGGGTGAGACCGAGCAGCGGTTCCGTCACGCCCTGCGGACGATCGAGCAGATCGCGCCCGTCACCGTGCTGATCGATGAGATCGACAAGGCCTTCGCCAGTGGTGAGGCGGACAACGAGATTTCTCGCCGGCTGCTCGGCAGCTTCCTGTACTGGCTGCAAGAGCGCCGGGAGCAGGTCTTCATAGTCGCTTCGGCTAACCGGGTTGCAGCGCTACCGCCGGAACTGATGCGTGCCGGCCGTTGGGATCGCTGCTTTTTCATCGACCTGCCAAGCGCGGACGAGCGCGAGGCCATCCTGAACATCCATCTGCGGATTGCCCAGTGCGAGGCGGAGGATCTTGATCTTGCCGCGCTGGTGCGTGTGAGCGACGGCTATACCGGCGCCGAGATCGAGCAGGCCATCACCGATGCGCGTTATCTGGCGGCTGAGCAGGACACTGCGATAGGCCAGGAGCTGCTGCTGCAGGCGCTTGCGGACATTAGCCCTTCCAGCGAGACCCGCAAGGCCGACATCGATGCCATCCGCCGCCTGGGCGAGGACGGATTCACCCGCGCCAACACACTCGACCCGATCGTCGAGCCGTACGGCGGACGGGCACTGGAACTGGGTTAAGAGGATTTATCAGACATGAGCCATATCGTGAAAGGGAAGGTTACGGTCGCCTACAGCGACGCGGTGGTCTTCAAAACAGCCCTCGCTGAACTCGGCATCGTACTGACCAACGAAAGGCTGTACCGGGTCGTGGTCGGCTACACCACGGAGCGTTACGACCTGGTGCTTCAACACCCGGAAAGACCTCAGTTCCGCCTGGGCTTCAACCTCGAGGGCGGCCGTTACATGCCCTACCAGGAGGACTACGGCGACGTTGGAGAATGGACGCGCCGGGTTAGCGCGGAGCTGGCCGATCTGTACCTTGCACATCACTACGCCGCAGCCCTGCGTGCCGAGAATTACCAGGTGCAGATCCGGCGGGAGAACGGCCATTTGGAAGTGATTGCTGAGGAGGCAGTATGGTGAAGCGCGTAGTGGTGACGATCAAAGCGGCAAAGGTGACCGCCGACTTCCAGGGCTTCGAGGGCAAGACGTGCGAGGACCTGGAGCATCGGCTGCGGCTGGAAGGGACTGAGGTCACTGAGGTCGAGCTGAAGCCGGAGCGTGCATTCGAGCTGCAGGCCGTAAGCACCCAGAAGGTCATCTACTGACCTCGCCGACTACCTACCGCACGGCCTATTCATGAAGAAAAGACACCTCTGCACCTTGGTTGGGATCGCAATCCTGCCACCGGTTGCTTCGTACCTAGCGCTGGATTGTCTCGGTTGGCCCTCAGCCACGACCATCGATCAACATGTTCGACTGTGGGTCTTCGGATCGCTGGGCGTCTTCAGCGCTCTCGCTATCTGGTGGTGCCTTCGTCACGAATACTTTGAGCACGGGCTTCCTGTTCCCTTTGTAGGCCTTTGGTGCTCCGTATCATTTGCCAGGGCAGATGATCTTCCTGCACAGCTTATGGTTCTCTTCGAGGGAGGCGCTGTACTGGCGATGCTTGGGGGGCTGGTCTTAGCGCTTGCCGATCACTGGTCGACACCGGAGCCCAGTAGGTCCGCGACGCCTACCGCAGGCGAACCCCAGCCTGTTACTGCTGTGCCGGCCTCACCTCAGCCAGCTGCGCTACAGCCGCTCCAGCAGCCTACCGTCGCGCCGGAGAATCAACGCCTCGGTGGCGAGCAGCGCGCGGCCGCAGGGATAGGGATGGATACCGGCCATGTAGGGCGCCGCCTGTTCCTCGACGAAGGACCGCAAGCATGACCCGCTCCGTGCATCGGCAATCTGCCGGCGGCCGGGCCGCAGCGCCCCGGCGCATCGTGATTTCCGCAGGGACGGTGACCGGCTTCCAGGACGAAGTGAGCTTTGCTGGCCTGCAGCTCGAGTCATTTGAGCGCAAGCGGGTTTCCCACGTGGTACCGGACGGCGCCCTGAAACGGCTGTTCTTCGGCGCCATTCGCAGCGTCGCAGGAGAGTCGACGAAGCTTGCCGCCTGGACCAAGACCTGGCGGTGCGCCTGGCTCGTTCTGGTCGACGAGAAGCGGTACGGCCCGTTCATTGAGCGGCACGATGCGATCGCCTTCGAGAAGCAGCTGATCTGGGCCCAGGGCAAGCACCTGCCCCGAAATGATTACGAGGCTGGAGCATAGTGGTGACCCGACTGCACGTTCTCTGTTTCGCTCTGCTCGGCTTCACTACGTCGTCTGTGCTTGCCGCACTTCCAGATCTGGAACCACGTAGTCAGCCGAGCGTTGGGGCCAGTAGGGCGTACTTCATCGCCGACGATCAATACCGGGTAGTGACGAAGTCTGACGGATCAGATGAGGTTCAAATCTGCCCCGGGCGGTACATCGAGCGCGCCAGCGGGCTGGTGTGCCGCGTCCTGGATCCTGATGGTCTCAATCACTTCCTCGGCGGAACGGTCACCGGCAAGACCTTCACCTTGGATGAAACTGTGCAGCGGCTTTCCGGGGGCAATGGAACCCTCAATGAGATGACCCGCTCGCGCAGGGCTAACCCGGGTTTGCTCTTATCCGTCACCTATCCATCTTCCGCAGATCTGCACATGCAGGATTCGCTGGAGGACATCGCCGTGGCGGTGCCTACCGAAGCCGATGTAGCCGGGCGATCACGGGCGATGCTTCTCCTTGCGGTAGCCGTATGTCTCGCCGTGCTGCTAGCAGCATTTTTTATAGGCCTTGCCTGGTGGGAGAGCCGGCGGACCGCCATACGACGTGGCACGCAGAATGACCTGATTGAGGCCTACGCTGCGGCTGCGCGCGCGCGGTCTGCAGCACCTGCGGGTGAGAGTGGACCGCCTCCGCTGACCAATCTGGCAGCGGCGGAGATTCGATCACGGCGGTCCGCGCCGCCCGAGCCGCCCGAGCTGCCAACCGCGGCGACGCCGCCGGCTGCAGCGAAGGTCGTCAGTGAGGAAGCACAGTCTGGCCGCAAGCTCTTTTTGGACTGATCAGGCGTTTTGGTTGTGACCCTGGAACGCCTCTGGACCGAGCGTTTGGCGCGTCGTAGAATCGAGGTTCTTGATCTGCAACATGCGTTGCGGTCCAGACGGCCATTCGGCCACCCTCAGCTGCTCTGCAGCACTCTCCCACCCATACGGGCCAATCCCCGTATGGGGAAAGGTCCGTCCATCGATGAGACCTTTCATGAATAACTCTCGCTTTCTCCTGTTCCTCCTCACCTTCGTGTTGGCGTCCTGCACGCTGCTCGGCTGCACCAGCGCACCTGTAACGCCTGCCGACCCCGGATCTCTGGTCCAGGCAAAGCGGATCGTGCCGGTCTGCCAGGCAATAGCCGGCACCTACCAGTGCAACTGGATCGAACTGAACGCACCTGCCGCCCGCCCGGTACCGGCAAGCGCGCGTCGCATCATCCTCTGACCATCACACGGACGTGACGGCTGCGCCCCGCTATGGGACGCAACTGTAGATCCAGGAGAACACCCATGCACTACGCACGCTTCGCCAACGGCAACATCTGGCCTATCGAGGGCTCGACGCTGACCGCCTATGTCGGGATGGGCATCGCCGAGGTTCATGACTTCGACGAGCACAACCTTCGCGACCAGGTACATCAGGCAGCCGTAGGTACCTTTGCCTTACGTCGGGTGCAATGCACGGTCGCCTGGGGCAACCCCAAGGAGATCGTGTTCCGGCTGCAAGGCTGGATCGACTGGAGCGCCTTCCCTGTTCGGCCGGACGAGGTCTGGCAGATCAGGGAGGTCATCGAGCACTACGGCAATCTGTTCGGCTGGTCGACCGACGAGCAGATGCACGCGCTGAAAGCGCATGGCGCTCCGGCGCCGGCGGAGGACATCGTGATGCTCGGCTCCGGCCGGGAATTGCGAACCCCTGCCGTGCCCAGCGTCAGCAGCTACGCACGGGTCTGCCAGTTCGGGTTTGAGCTGGCCAGGCTCGATGTGCCTGCCGACGAGATCGGGATGGGCCTTCATGGCCTTGTCCGAGCTTGCACGGTTAGTGGTTGATCAATAAAAAAGGCCCGGCATTGCCGGGCTTTTTTATTTCGTGAATTGAAATCCTGTTGTCCACGGGACGAGTTGGCTGCTGAGGCCTGGGTAGTTAGTAACGAGGTGAATAACTTCCCATGCGGTAAGTTTTCTTATCGGCAATACGCCAAACCGCCTACTCGGATCTAGGAGCTGGAGCCTATCGATCGCTTTGGATATGGTCGACGTTGTAGGGACGCCGCAGGCTGTAGACGTAACCTTAAGAAACTCCGGCATTGTCATTATTAGCAGTATTTTATTAATTCGCCCTAACCGGACAACGAGCCTCGTAAGTAGCGCAAGCCGCAATAGCCTCATAAACAGAACGCGCCAGAACCTCCTAGGCTTGGCCTTAGTCATTTCTATTAAATTGGTTAGCTTAGGAAAGTCGAGTAGTGCGTGCAGCGTTTGCAACTCGCTTTTTGATTGCGCACTAATATGCCGAACAAAGAGCCAGCTCTCCAAGCGAACTGTCGAGGGTAACGCCGCGGTCTCGAATTGTTTGGCGTAATAGTGAACTTTTCTAGCCATATCTCCCCTCAGGACCTTCAATACATCATGCGGTCGACCGGCAAGGTGTAAAGAAAGTATATCTCCCCGATCCCAAGAGACCTTAATATTCTCCTCGACATGGCAGCCGAGACCCTGTGAATTTATAACGCCTACCAAGATATATAGGGCTAAAAACCAAGGGAAGAAAATGCTTGGGTCGAAGGTGTCTGGCAGTATGAAGCACGGGTCATAAGATGTTATTTGAGTTTTGATAAATGCGAAGCCGACTGCAATCAGACAAAAAATAATCGCCATAGCCCATCTTCGATGATTGATTTTCATGAACGAACGAAGCAATGTGCCGCGGCGTAGAATTATGGGCTTTTTGCCGACATACTGGCTGATGTACGCTATCCACACTAATAACAGTACCGCTCCTATAGTCATAAAGATAAATGCCAGAAGCGATCTGGTGAGTGGCCAATAGCTAGGTATTGAACATAGATCCATGAGTCCCTCAAATTTATATCGGTAGTACAAACTGAGCGTTAGCCGAGAATCAGATGAGGAACGAAGCGCGAGCTATCCTTAGTCACTAAGGTGCTGTCCTCTCGAATACCGATCCCGGCCGCACAGTCGCCGATCACCCAGCTGCCGATCAAGGTGTAGTCCTGGCCGAAACGTGGCAGCGGCGCGCAGCGTTGCAGGATTTGGGGCGAATCGCCGTACGGGCCGTCCACGACCTCGCGTTCGCCGGTGGCGGTGTGCAGCTCGATGTTCGAGCCCTCACGCGAGAAGAACGGCTTGCGCACCCAGCCCGGCGGTACCGGAGCGGAGCGCGTTGTATCGACGTGGCACTCCAGCAGATTCGGGTGCCCGCGGTGCATCTCCCAGAGCAGCGGCAGCATGCCCTTGTTCGAGACGATGGCCTTCCACATTGGCTCGATGAACTGGGTGTCAGACTTGGCAACCGCCGCGCCAAACTCTTCCTCGAAGATGAACTCCCAGGGGTGCAGTTTGAAGAGGTGGGGGATCCACCGGTCCTGAAGGTCGACGAAGCGACCTTCCTGCAGACCAATCTCCTGCAGGTAGATGTGCTCGGTCTGAAGGCCGGCCTTCTCGGCAACAGCGCGCAGGTAATCGCAGGTGCCTTTGTCTTCTTCGCAGCCGTCGATGGAGGCGAAGTAAAAGGGGTGCTTCAGGCGCAGCGCCTGGAACGCCTGGCCCAGTCTTTCCTCGATGCTGTTGAACTGGTCGCTTCCCTGGGGGAGCAGGCCGCGCGCCATGCCATCCTCGAGCCAGTCCCATTGGAACGCTGCCGCCTCGTAGATCGACGTGGGGGTGTCGTAGTTGGCTTCGATCATCTTGGCCGGGCGCTTGCCGTCGTAGACCAGGTCGAAGCGGCCATAGAGGTGCGGATGCCCCTCTCGCCATGATTCTGCGATCGGGTCGAAGAACGCCTCTGGGATCCCCAGGCGCTTCAGCAATTGCTCATCGCGTACAACACGGCCTACCAGGTCAAGGCACATGTGGTGCAGCTCTTCGGTGGGCGCCTCGAGGTCCTTCTCGACCTGGTCGAGGGTGAAGGCGTAGTAGTGACGCTCGTCCCAGTAGCGCTCCCCCTCAATGGTGTGAAACTTGAAACCGTTGCGCTCGGCCCGGGCCTGCCAGTCTGGTCGTTCTTGATGAGCGATGCGTTGCATGGTGTTCTCCCTAGCCGCCGAAGCTGCCGCCGCTGAAGCCGCTTGCTCTCGCAACGGCGCTGCCGCCAAAGCCACCACGCGAGGTAGCGGCGGAGGTGTTTATGGAGGACCGACTACTGCCGATCGAGCTGGTAGAGCTGGTGCTGGGGGAGCTGGAATAGCGACTGGTAGACGGCGGACTCGTGTAGCCGCTGCTCACCCGGGGCGCTGGCGCGGTGTAGGCATTGCTCGTGCGTGCCTGGGTCGAGTTGCTGAAGCGCGATCCCGTCTCGATGCGTCGATTGAGGCTGGAGGAGGCGAAGCCACCGCGATCATTCCGGTAGCGGTAGACCGGCTCGCTGAAGCGGCTGGTGCCGCCGTTGTTGAGCATGCTGCCGATCAGCAGACCGGTGAGCAGGCCGTCGTTCGAGCCGCCCGCATGGCTGGTGTTTGCCGCCGCTTGCGCCGCGGCGATCTGCGATTCGGTAGCACGTCCGCTGGCGGCGATCTCGAAGCCGCCAAATTTCGGCGCGAATTTGCCGGCATCAGCCGTTTCGCAGTAGCCGGCGACGAAGTCTTCCTCGCACTGCGCCTGGGTGTCATAGGTGGGCGCGCGCCGTTTGTGCTCGGCCAGCGCGTCCATGTAGGACTCGGCGCAGATGTTCTCCGGAATGCGCGCGTCGACGCACTGCTTCACGGAGTCGAAGGACGCCACCTTGTTGAGGACCTGGCCTTTCTCCGGGGCATCGCAGCCGCTGACCGATACGACGGCTACGGCGAGCAAGGACAGTTGGACACGTGAACTGCGTTTCATGGCGGTCTTCCTTAGGCGCTGGGCGTCATGCAGGCGGCGTTGATCAGGCCCACGGCAATGGCCACTGCCGCGACGTAGATGCCGGCTGCGATTTCGCCGTTTTCGATGCGGGTGCGCAGCGGCCGCAGCACGAGTGATGTCGCGAAGAACGCGCCCAGCTGGATGAAGGCGCCTAGGACCGCCCAGACAACGAAGTCCAGGAGGTTCACGGAATAGGCGATAACGTTGCTGGCCGGCAAGGCAAATCCGATGATGGCGCCGCCCAGGGCGACGGCCGCTGCGGTGTTGTTTGCCCGGATCAGCGCCCATTCGTTGTGTGGGGTTACCTTGGTGTAGGCGAACTGGAACAGCGCCAGGAGGACGCACGCGGTGGCCACGTACAGGACGAACCCCAGCAGGGCGGTCGGATTCAGGGAGAGGGTCAGGGTGAGTTGCAGAGCGTCGAGCATGGGTCAGTCCTTGATTCAGATGAGGTCGTGAGCGAAGAGCGTCAGGCCGCGCGAGGTTGAAACGGAAACCTCGCCCAGGGCGTTTTCCTCGACTGAGAACAGCAGAAATTCCCGCCGCCCAGGAATGCCGAGGTCACGGCTGTAGAGCATGGCCCGGTGCTGCACCTGGTCCCGTTCGTGGTTTGCTGGAGGAAAGCGCTCGGTAAAGCTCTGGAGCTCTGCTTGATTGCCGGCGGTACCCCAGTCGCGACTGAAGGTGACGCCGTCGAGCAGGTAGGTGGGGCGGCCGATGGGGCTAGCCGGGCCGGCGGTCTGCAGCAGGTGGTCTTGCGATTCCATGGGCACCCAGCTGAGGTAATTGAACAGGACGATCGACTCGACCTGCCCGTGCTCTGTGTGCACCTGGAGCCAGTAGTCCTCATCGGCAAGGTAGACCCGGTAGAGCTGCGCGCCGGCACCGAGGTCAATGACGCCGATGTTCTCGATTGGCTGTGCACCGGGGAAGGTGACCAGCGTCAGGCCAGTCATGGCGCTGGGCAGCTGGGGGTCAATGGTGAGGGGAAGACCCTCGCGCAAACCCAGGGGATAACCTACGACGAGTTGGCCGGTAGGCATGGCACTGAAACCCAGTGCGCTGCGGATACGTTGCAAGAGAGACATTGAGGATCCTCGTGACGGTGGGAATGGCTGATGGCCGCCGGCAAGGTCCGTTACGCGTCGCCGGCAGGATCACGCTACCGGCAAAGGTAAATATGCAAGCTCCGAAGGGGTGGCGAGTTCGCCCCGAGACAGGGCGTGAACCGAGTGACGATCGCCGGGGCATCATGCCGCCCAGCGCGACCAGGCGTGAGTTAGCGCAGACCGGTGTGGTCGACGCGTGGATTGGTCTACCTGTCTAGCCAAGCGAGTGCACAGCGAGCGATACCGTAGAGCACTGCTGGAACCAGTATCGCTGCCAGCATGTATATGCTGAAAATCCGGACAAACTGCTCAGCAGATTGAATGTCATGCACCACTACGATAGTCGGGACCGCTATCGTGCAGATAATAACGATGAGCACCCTTAGGATCATCTCGGTATTACTCCCTACCTGCGAGCTTGGATTTCTCCTCTTCTTCCTTTGCGTCTTTTCGATTTTCTATCCATACAAAAAGATAGATTCCCACTATGGCGATGACCGCAACGATGCAGGCCGCACCCCAGACGTAGGTAATAAGGATGCTGAAAAATTGCTCGATTGACTGGACATCGTGCAGTGGAATGATAGTGAACACCAAGACGACGCAGGCAAGTAGCATCAAGAGAGCGGCAGACATATAGATGAGTCCTAAGATAAAAAGTAATGTTAAAGCTTGACCATTTTCAGCTAAATGGCTTGCTAGAGTGGTCCAGCGTTGGGCCAACGAAATCTGGATTGGCACGCGTGATCTTCGTCAAAGGTGTTCTGGGCTCTTGCATATGCGCAAGCAGCAGCAACCGGAACAACACGGCGAACATAGCGAAACCCGGCGTCGTCCAAAAACAGATTTTCACGCAAAGAGTCATTAATGAGAGCATGAGACCTTCTGTATGATTTATCTCGTACAGAGCTGCGATCATTGTTCCTAGGGTAAAAGGAATAAACCAAAGGCTCGTTCGAGCAGCCGATGTCAGCTCCTCACGACGGGCTTGTACAAGGTCTTCACTATGCTCAACATTCATAAATTAAACCGCCCGAAACGAATAAGTTGGGAAAGAGCCACTCACATTCGTGTCTTAAAAAGTTTCGCCAGAGGTTCCACTCTTTGGAATGGGGCCATGCCGAACGTGGAGGGATTTAAAGCGTCAGGTAGCCCAGGCAGAAGCATCTGCCCGGATACCTGATCCCGCGTCGGGACAGCTGGCGTCAGGCGGGCGGCTGCTTCAGTCGTTCTAGCACGGCGGCTGCACTCTGCTTGCCGGGTGTGATGCCGGCATTCTTCAGGCGCTCGTCGAGATCAGCACCCGACGCCTCCTTGGCCAGCTGCTCAGCAGCGTCCTGAGTCGCCGTTTGCTGCTGCAGGCGCTGCTCCATGCGTGCGAGCGAGTCAACCGCGGTCTTCATCCGGCCATTTGCCTGTCCGCTGGCCAGGGAGGCGTTCGTCCGGGCGCTGTGGGTGACCTGGTGCGCCTTCGCAACCTGGATACGCTGCTCCAGCTGCTGGATGGTGCCGGCCGAGGTATCGAGGCTGTCTTTGATGGAGGCGATGTTGCGGGCATAGTCCGCAGCCATGCTGCGCTTCCCTTCGAGGGCGGTCTCGGTGCGTGCGATCCGGCCTGCTACCTCTTCTGCCAGGTCCTGCGCGCCTTTTTCCAGGGCGGCGCGGGCCGCTTTCTCGTCCTGCTGAATAGACGCCTCCAGCTGCTCGATTTCGCGCTGCACGAGGGTCTGCTGGCCCATGAGGGTCGCCAGCTCGCGCTTGCCTTGATCGATCGCTGCCCGAGCATCGCGGATTTCCTGGTCGATGATGGTGGTCGCGTTGGCGTCGATCACCGCGGTACCGGCCTCGGTGACCTTACCGCGGAACAGGGTGACGAGTTTGGAGAGGATGGAGGGGCTGGTCATAGGGAGTCCTGCTGCTTGAAGAACGATTGGAAGGTCGCGGCCGCGGTTTGCACGTTGGTTGCCAGCGTGAAGATTTCGGTCAGTACGGTGGCCAGGTCGGAGCCGGCATGCAGCGAGCCATACATGACGTAATGGCCAGCGCCATCAGCGTCGGTCTCGAGGCCGATAGCGGAAAGCGGGAATAGGCTGCGGGATGAAAGGACCGCAGCATTGAAGGCTTGGGCGTCGCTAACCGCCTCAGCAGGCACGAGGGCCGAGTCGACCACGACTACGTCGTTGACGACAGCGATGTAGATCTCGAGGTCGCCCATCGCCGGAAGTACGACGCGAATCGCGTCTTGCTGGTCCAGGAGGGTGACGTCGAAGGCGAAGCTGCTGACAGAAACGCCAGAGGCCAGCGCGGCGTAAAGCGTGGAGGGGGTCCAGTTCGGTGAGGGCATGCATCGCTCCTTGGCGGTGGCAATTTGCAGCGTGGCGCTGCCAGAGCCAAGCTTGCCGCCTCCCGTGGAAATGCAAGGCCGAGTTCGCCCCGCCTGGGGGCGCGAACCCCTTGTTCCGGACGTATGCAGTGACTTCTACGCCAGCGGCCTCAGAGCCTGGGCCGATTGTCCGTCGATCGCCGCGACACAGTGGGCGGGTACAATCCACGTTTCCGGATCACCCATGCCTTGCCTGGCCGAATACCGTACGGCGACGCCGGGGTCGGCAACGGGAGTCCGTCTTTGAGCGGGCGTCACTGACGCTCTCAGCGGTATGCGCTGTTCTCGCAAACCACAACTGCCCCCAACGAGAGCCATGGGATGCTTCCCGATTTCAAGAACGAACCAGCCGAACAGGACCTCGAGCGAGTGCTGCAGCATTTGCAGACCCTGGATCGGCGCGAAGCGCTGGGCGTCGGCGCTATCCACGCCTACCTATCGGCGCGGCCTTTCTTCGCCGGCCGCCAGGGCCTGCTGGCATGGGGGCTGGTCCTGATGTCTTTAAGCGTTGTGGTCAGCGTCGCCGGCGGCTGGCGCTGGTGGATGGCGATCCTGCCTTCGGTAGTTCTGGCATTCCAGATCGCCGCGTACGTCTGGCTGCACAGAGAGGCCACGGAGGGCTATCGCTTGGTGAAAGACAAGATACCGCCTCGCTACCTGGCCGCCGCGGTGCGGAACCGCACCTTGCTTAATCGTGTGTTCCTGGTAGGCATGTTCAAGAGCGGTAGGAGTGACATCGACAAGTAAATTGCGGCCTCTCAGGTAATGCGGAAACCTAGGCCGGATATTGCTAACGGCTGAGCTACATTCGGAATACAGCGATCTCACCCTTAGGCCGAAGGGGCTCCAGCCGCCACGTAGCCCTGCTGATCGCCCCTGGCAGCCACTCGATGACTCCGCAGATTTCTCATTTGCATCGCTGGAGCGCTTACCTTGCACCCCGCTAGGCCGACGTCGAAAAAACAGCGTTCAGAGCGGCCGATCCAGCCTCGTAGCCACCGCCGATAGCAGCGGCGAAAAACGCTATTGTGACATTTTCTCAATTTCGCTTCCCGAAGCGCCTCTGAAAGCCCCATTCCTGCTGTATTCCCCGCCCCGACGGGAAAAGAGAGACCCTCCCCTTGTTTACAAGGAGTATAAATAGCGCTGTGTGACATCACGAGGAAAAGGCTATGGCTGAGAACGTTCTTGTCGAGCTGCTGCGGAAGAAGGGCCCCATGCTGAGCAGCGATCTGTCCCGCCTCCTCGAGAGCCAGTATGGCCTGAAGCCTCAGGCGGCGAGACAGCGTGTCGGCCGCGGCGGTCCCGGTATGACCCGACTCAACCACATCGTATTCCCCCATCGAGCACGGTTCTGCTACCTGCAGGGGGAGTACGGATCGCCTTTGTTTTTTGAGAGGCTGACGCAGGCTCTGGAAAAAGCTCGGAGTGCCTACTATCCCGCGCTGCAAGCTTTGGCTTTACGCGACAACATGATGCCGCGTTCACATTTCTTAATCGCATGTGGTGCCCCAGTCCTACAGAGCAAGCACATCTCCGCGGAATCTATATTGCAGCGTCTAGTGAGCGCTACCCTTGTCAAAGAGGTTGTGCTGCAGGAAGGCGAGACCTACGTCGTACGCTGTGATTTCGACCAGATACTAGACAGCCCCCACGCTTGGGCAAAAATGAGAGCTCGCCTAATCGCTGAGAAGATTGCGTTATTAGCGATAAAGGAATGGTCTCGAAATCTTGGCTTGGTCAGTTACAATACTGTCAAGACCCGAGAAGATGAGGGCCTTAAAAACCTACCTAAAGTCGGTACGTTTAATTGGGATCTTGCAGGGCCTTCCTATTTGTTTCCAATGCTAGAATTTGTGGACGAAAAAACTAAGCCAGGATTTTTTGTATGTGATCTTGCGCTTAACGGCAAGGTGGATGTCGGAGGGGTGTCAGGATTTGTCAAAAAATGCCTCACGCTACGCAGTCTGAAGAAAGTTGGCAGATGTCTTCAGATATTTGTGGCTGAGAGTTATGAACCTGAGGCCTTCGCTCTACTAAAGAGTCACGGAATAATTCCAGCAACTACCGAGAGTCTATTTGGTGCTGAGGTGGCGTCAGCATTAAAGTCCCTATGTGCGACACTCACTGACACTGCTAGGCTTAGTAACGATCCAAAAAACTTAGATAAAATTTTTAATGAGCTATCGAGGATTGAAGGTGCAGCGTCTACGCTACGAGGCAGTCTCTTTGAATTCGTAGTAGCTCAAATCGCAGCACACACTTATTTCGGTTATACGCAGGACACAAATCGTATCGTAAAGGATGGCATTGGGTCGGCAGCGGAGATCGATGTGCTTGCAGAGCGTCCAGGTCATGAAGTGATTTTTATTGAGTGTAAAGGGGTGCATCCCTTAAACACGCTCGATGATGCTGAAATTGTTAAGTGGTTAGATAAGCGTATACCAGTAATTAGAGGGTTCGTAAAAACTAACTCTGAATGGCATAAGTTAAAGCAAGCATACGAGCTGTGGACGAATGGTAGGATAAGCGACAGTGGTAAGCTTTTGGTAGAGGCAGCCCGAGCTAAAAATCCGAAGTTGAAGATAGTATTACGAGATGGTGATGGCGTGCTATCGCAAGCACGAGAAAGTAATAAAGCAGGGTTACTAAAGGCATACCGTCAGCACTTTGTGACGCACCCGCTTCAAGAAATTGAGGCGGCTCAGAAGAAGGAGGAGCAGAAAGCAGAGCGAGTCAAGGCTAGGTTAAAGGCTGCGGTGCTCGGCGTACCATCCGCTGCGGACGGCGTCCCACCTGTACCCACGACCGCGCCATGACCTACGAGCGGAACTTTAGAAAGGAGGTTGTCATCTGGGGCAACCCAGCGAGGTTCGTGCCCATTATGGGAGCAAACCGCGGCCCTATCACCCAAGGACAAGCCTGAGTATTAGCCGCCTAAGCTAGCTGGTAGCAGCGACTGCTGGCTCGGTGACTGGGGCCACGGTGGGTCCAGCGGATCTGCGGGCCACTAGGGTGCCTGCAAAGGAGAACTAGATGAGAGCGATTAGCCGTCTTTTTTGGAGTTTGGTAGCTGGCTCCTTCCTGGGGACCGGTATTGCGTTTTTCAGCGTGCTGATCGGCAAGGGCGGGGAGGAGCTTGGCTTCACCGCCTGGACGTTCTGGTACTACACGATCTGCATGGGACTGTGTGTAGGCTTGCTGGTCGGCTTCGATACCGTCCGTAAGCACGCCGCTTGGATGCTGGCATTCGTCATCGCAATCGGGCTCGTCGTGAGCGTCGGATTTGTGGGCATGATGGATGTGCACGCCACCGGCGATATGGTCGAGCGGATGCAACAGCAGGCGCAGGCTATGGCGCAGTTGATGGCTCAGGCGGTGATGTATGTGGCGCCGGGCGGAGTAGCCCTGGCCTACGGTTTGGTTGCTTACGACACGGTGCGGTCGGGAGCTGGCAACTCGACAATGGCGAGGTGACTGGAAAGACGCCGTTTGGGTATGTCTATGGCCTCATAGGCATACCCGATGCTGCACATGCCCACCTCGCAACCGCTTCAACTTGTCGACGTCATGACACCGCTGTGGACCTCACTACTTACTAAGATCGCTTCCTAACTTATTAAATGTTTGACTGACGCGCGCATTCGATTGATTGAGTGTCTGCTGTCTGAAATAATGCTACTTGGAATCTAAGGAGTATCCAATTTGAAAGCATTAGCTTTGGCAGTATCCGGTGTGGCCTTTCTCGCACTCGTAGGATGTGGGAAGAATTCCTACGAATATGAAGGGAAATATGACGTCACCCGTGGTGAGGACTGCGTTGAGGACGAAAACCCTGATGAGAGTGAAGGTTATTGGCTGCAAATTGTTAAGCAGAGTAAAAATGGACAAGATCAGTACCTGCTGAAGTATCCACTTCTTGTCCCCCAGGGTGTGCCTCTGACCAGTCCGCAGCCTGCCAGTCCTTCAGAAGACGGTGAACTTACGTTCACTTATTCGAAGTCAGAGCCAGGTGGTAGGCTTTCTCCTGCATATACCGAAGAGTTCGTCATCAAGTTGAAACCTAACAAAAATAAAGCGAATCACATTTGGATGACGAAACAAGACATGATCACGGTTGTAAATGGAAAAGTAAGCGAGGCTGATCTTTTCAAAAAAATGCGTAAGCAGGGAGTGATCGGAACTACGGGCTTGTGCCTAAAAAAGCGGACTGAAAAAAGCTAAGCTACTCCAGGCTCAACTGTCAGTGGCACGCGCCGTGCCTCGGCGCCGGCCTTCTACCGCGGCGCCAACTGATCGAGGCTCCCAAACGCATCTTGCATCAGCAGCGCCTTCACCGCGCGGGTGCGGCGGGTCTGCAGCAAGTTCGGGGTGCCGCGCAATATCTCCACTGCGCCGGCAATCTGCCTCGTGCGAGATCTCAGCCAGTTGGCGTCAGAGCTGATCGTGGCCCCAGCGTTGCAGGTCAGCAGGGCCTCGACCTTGTCTCGTAGCTCGTCGGTCATCACCACCCGTCCCAGGATGTGGAAGTCGTTGTGCTCAAGCGTCCGACAGTCGTCGGCGGTCATTGCGGCGAGGTTGGAAGGGATACCGGCGCAGAACGCCTTGGTACCCAGAAGGCCGATCGCCTCCTGCAGCAGCTCGCCGGCTGATAGCGATCCAGCCTGCAGGGGAATGATCACCCTGGCTCCGGCGTCTATCCAGCTCCGTATGTCCCGCGCGTAGCGGTGCCAAAGGAGCAAGGTCGCCTGCTGATCGCCCACTACGTCTGGGGCGACGATGCTCAGGTTTTCCGGGCGCGTAGTCGTGGTGCACAAGGCGCGATAGAGCGTGAGAACCCTGGGCCAATCCATGGCCAGCTGCCGGCGGAAAGCCGTGAACGCGCCTGAGTCGACGAAGACCTTCCCACCCCTGTCCAGGTGATCAGGCAGGGCCCGTAGCTGCTGCCTGAGCGTCACTCGATCGGCGACGACCCCAATTGCTATCCCGACGTCGAGTGCGGCTTGCAGGTCGCTGTCGGCGGTGAAGCCGGAATGGAACGCGATATTCCAGGTGAAAGATGACGGCATGGTCGGCGACTCGCTAAGGAAAATGCCTACCCTGTCAGCCTTTTGAAATACTCAAGTCACAAGCGCACTAAGCGAGGCTCTAACCCCTCTAGCCCGGTATCTGGAGTGCGGACTTGCATTTTGAAAACTCGTGGGACCGTCGATCTACCCCAACAGAGGTAGTAGATATGACGAACCAGTGGTTTGAAGCGAATCGCTTGGAGAGACGATGGCCTGCCATCCGGCGGGCGCTCACTCAGCGCGGAACCAATCTGACGCAGCTCGCGGATAGCAATCAGTTATCGAACCTGCGGACCGCCGCACGGCGCTCCTTTCCTGCTGCAGAAGCGGTAATCGCCGAAACGCTTCAGGTGACCGTGGAAGCGCTCTTCCCGGAGCGTTATGGCGTACCGTGGTCGGAGGCCGCACAGCAGGCCTTCGATGCACTGCTCGAACAGCTGAGCGGCGCCACAGCGGCACAGGCCGGTATGGAGGGCTTCGGCATGCATGTCGCCCAATGGGAGACGCGCCCGCAGCCTTTGCAGGAGTGTCCTCGCACTGAGCCAGGCCGGCTTCGTTGGATCAAGGCAAGGCTGCAGCAGCGGCAGTTCGTCCTTGAGCACCTTGCCCATCATGCCGGTGTGACGCGGAAGGTCTTCGATAGCCTCGGCCGATCGCCACATGTCGGCCTGCAGTCGCTCATCGCGCGCTGCCTTGGCGTGTCACCCCGCGAGCTCTGGCCGGAGCGATACGGTCGCGATGGGCGAGCGCTCGGCAGTGACATCCCTGATGGCGAGCACCAGGAGCGCCAGGTTCCGGAAGCATCGCGGTTGAGTCTGGGCACCGGCCTTTGGCTCCCCCTGCGCGACGTGGTTGGATTGCCCGGACTGTACGGACGTTTCAACGCGATACGCCGACGCGCTCAGGATGAGCGCTGGATCCTGCGCGTGCGGTTTGAGGTGACTGAGGTGCTGTTCACCTCACTGCCACCCGAAACCAAGGCTCACCTCCTGGACGTGCGCTCGGACCCTGACATCGCCTCCCGCGTAGAGATGACCTATGCGGCTGACTCGGTACCGCTTTCGTGCAGCGATCAGACCGCTGCGCCGGCGGCAACGATTGCGGCGGTTGAAGGCGGGGTACAGCTGGGATTGGTCGGCGAGACTGGCCGGACGCTTGATGTCCGGATCTGCAGGCGGGCTGTGCCGAGCTTCGCCATTGCGCTGCTGGGGCAAGGCAGGAGCGGTACGTAGGGGCGGTGAATGAGCTGGGTTCGCTCCCGCTACGGGAGTGAATTCGGCTCGAAAGCGCAGCCTCTTTCGCCATGCTGGGCTTCTCCAAGGAGCTCAGTCCATGAACACAGCTGCTGTATTCGCCGCGCTATCGCGCGCAGGTATCGACCCCTTTCCGTGGTGCCCGGTTGAAAGCGAGCTATCCCCAAAGCAGATGCATCGCCGGCTGCTACGCCTCAGTACTGCGCCCTATGCAGACGGCTATCTTGCGATCAGCGACAATGCTGATTTGGATGAACTCGCCTCCTCGCTCTCTCAGCTTGGGATACCTGACGCTGTGCCTCTCGTCCAGCGCATGGCAAGGGGCTCGCTACGGCTGGATGAAGAGGTGGATTTTCTCGCGGCACACATGGAGCGCGTTCGGTCCAAAGCGGAGCGTCTTTATCGCGCTGGTCATCTACGCTACGCCTATGTGAAAGACCTCATCGCTGGCGAGTCGGATAGTCACGCCTACCAGGTACTTGAGCTCATCAATGAGACGCTGGACAAGTCGAATCTGCGGCAGACCACGCCGAAGTGCGTCCGGACGCTGGCGGCTCTGGAAGTAGCACACCGCGACAGCTTGGGCTGGAAGCGACATTTGCCTACTCCGGGGACACTCGCTCTGCTAGGAGCAATTTTTCTCGTGGATGCCGTTACCTCTTTCTGGACAGGCCGCCTTACCTACGGCCTGCCGGTGGGCGTGTTGAGCCTGGTACTCCTCGGACTCGCTGCTGGCCAGAGAAAGAGCGCCGCGAAGGATAAGGCCCTTCGCGCTGCTGCGCGTCAGGATCTAACGCGGACATCACAGCCGGTGGCGGGCGAAGAAGCCCGACCAAACCGCGGTGACAAGGCGCCCTGATGCAGATCATCTTCGGTATCGACGCCGCTGAGCAAAAGAAGAATCGTCAGGTCCCGGTCATGTGGGACAGCGACAAACTGGTGAATGGCCACACCCTCCTGGTGGGGATGTCCGGCTCGGGCAAGACCTACACCTTGCGCAAGATGATCAGCCACATGCTGCAGTCCTGTGGCAGGCACATTCCACGGATCCACATCTTCGACGTGCACGGCGATCTGTCGATTCCCGGGGCGTCGGAGGTTCGTTTTTCCGAGCGCACCAACTACGGCCTCAATCCGCTTCGCGTGAACCCCGATCCGCACTTCGGCGGTGTGCGAAAGCGCGTGCAGTCCTTTCTCGCCACCATGAATCGCAGCATGCGCCAGATGGGGCCCAAGCAGGAGGCTTGCCTGCGCAATGTGCTGAACGACGTCTACGCCCAGTACGGCTTCAGGCAGGAGGATCCGAGTACCTGGATCGTGGAGGAAGGCGCCGCGGTGGTCATGACTGACGGCAACGATGATCGCTTGTTCATCGACGTGCCCAAGGGCGAGAAGGACGAGGCGAAGGCCCTGGGCGCGCGCTGGTCGGGCGCGCCGTTGTACAGCTGGTGGGTACCGCAGATCGAGTACCAGGGCGCCATTACCCGCTGGCCGCCCAAACTCATGGGACGGGCTCATCCCAGTATCCGCGACGCGCTACGCATGGCGCAGAACATCCTGCAGCAGTCGTTTCTGGGCTCCGGCGCCGAGGCCGTCACCTACTTGGAGGTGGCCAACCGCGCCGCCCAGGGGCACCGCAAGAAGGTGATCCAGGCCCTGCGCAAAGGCCAAAGCCAGTTCGACGAGGAAGCGGAGAAGTCGGAGCTCGACAAGAGCAAGCGCAAGGCCATCGACAGCTATACCGCCTATATCGATGCGATCACCACCGGCAAGGAGCTCGACAGCCTGATGCGCTACGACAGCACCGACGTGCTGAAGTCGGTGGTCGATCGGCTGCAGAACCTCGAGGCGATCGGGATCTTCAAGTCGGGCATTCCGCCCTTCGACCCCACCAATCCGGTATGGCGCTACAACATCCACGCGCTGTCGATGGAGGAGCGCAAGCTGATCGTGCTCTTCCGGTTGGAGGAGCTGTTCCTGGCGGCTGTCGAGCGCGGCGAGCAGGACCATATCGTCGACGTCGTGATCCTGGATGAGGCCCACATCTACGCCGACGACGACCCCGAGAGCCCGATCAACCGCATCGCCAAGGAGGCGCGCAAGTTTGGTCTGATGCTCGTGGCTGCCTCGCAAAGCCCGACGCATTTTCCGGAGGACTTCGTCGCATCCGTTGCGACCAAGATCGTCCTCGGCATCGATGAGATGTACTGGCGCCAGAGCGCCACCAAGCTTCGTCTGCGGGAGGATGCCCTGGCTTGGGTGACCCCGACGAAGACCATGTTGGTTCAGCTGAAGATGAAGGGGGAGACCCAGAATGACTGGTTCTGGTGCACGATTGCTTAAAGGGCTGCTGCCGGCCGTGATTGCCAGTTTGCCGCTGGCAGGGGCCGTTGCGGCCGAAACGCCGGACGAACTCCCCCTGCTCGACCGCCTGGAGGCCGTGGCCATTCCCATCGGCCGCGGAGCTGTGCTGCAGGACGCCCGGGGTTGCCTGTGGGGGGTGCGGCCAGGCCAAAAGGTCCCGCAGCTCGTGGCCATCTCAGATGAGGCTGGCCACGCGTTATGCCGCAGTGCTGCGCCAGGTGCTGAACCGGGGGCTGAGCCGGAACCGCAGGTGCGCCGCACGCCGCTGGTGAATTAAGCGCGCGATAAGCGATAAGGCCGTCTACTCCGCACTATTGGCGATGCAGTTTGGATTAGCTATCCCTTCGTCGGAATAGCCGAACGAACGCCTCGCTGTCCGCATCTGGTGATGCATGCGTTCCTTGATCGGTGCCCGCGATGTGCCTGGTGGTGATTGCTGAAGATGAGCCGCTTCTTGTGGAGATGCTGACCGAGATCTTCGAGTCCGAAGGCCTGGACGTCACTGCCTTCGCGACGGCGGACGACGCCTGGCGGCACCTGCAGACCGCGGCGCAAGCGCCGGATCTGTTGTTCACCGATGTGCGAATGCCTGGAGCCATGGATGGGTTGGGCCTGGCCAAGCAGGTGTTGGCTCGCTGGCCAACCGCTTCGATCGTCGTATCGTCCGGCAATGTGTCAGCGACACCGGAGCTACCGAAGGCCTCGTTCCTTCCTAAGCCGTGGTCGTTCGATCAGCTGACCACCCTGTGTCGCAACGTCCAGGCTCTCCACCAGCGCCGGGACTAACCTGCGCGCTGAACAGCTTGGAGTTCTGCGGTACCCGGGCCGTGGAGCGTCGACAGCAGCTGCTTTACCGTCTGGCCTGGCTGCCGCGTGGCGCTTATCGCCGCGCGCCACCGCTGAAGTGGGTGACCCAGGTTCTGACAGGCGCTCCATGCCCACGCCTGCTGCTGCAGGTCGTCAAGCTCAGACCAACCTACGACATGGCCGTCGGCCGAGTCGGCGTGCAGCCGCTTGGCCTGGGCGGTCACGGCAAGCAAAAACTGGATGTGCTGCTCCGGAGAGAACGTCATGCCGGCGGGACCTTTTTTGAGGTGGTGACGCCTACTACCGGGATGGCGGCCGAACCGAGACGGTCTACAGTAGTACGACGACCTTAAGGAGGCGTTATGGCAGACCTTGAGTTTCTTCCCCAGCAAGCGCGGCTGCGCTGGGTCGCGCTGATCGAGCAGATGGCCGTCATGGGCCTTGGCCACCTGGTTCGCCTCTACGGGCAGCTGGAGGGATACATCCTCGCCCTGCTCGATGTCGGTTCGATTACCGCGCCACAGCACCGACATCTCGTCCGCCTGGCCAGCGAGTGGTTCGCCCAGTGCCGGGCCGAGTACCTCAAGCGCAAGCAGAAGCCTCGGCGGCGGATAGCGGGCGCGGTTCGAGACAGGATTGATGAGAGTCATAGGCGGCCAGAGCACGCCTGAGCTGAGCTACTTGGTGTGGCAGTAGAGAGCCGCCAAGGAGTGATCGAGCCAGTCCGGCGAGGCCGGTCGGTCGTTCAGCAGGTTCGGGTGCGAAAGTACCAGGCTGGCGGCGTCGAGCTGCTGAGAGCTCGCCGCCCGATCCGCTACCAGCGGGCAGCCGTCGACGGCGTTGCCACCGGACAGCGATCGGCTTAGCGGGCCGGCGGAAAATGCGATGCTGATGGCGCCGCAAAAGCCGACTGCGAGGAGCGTCCCGCTCGTGGTGCCCTGGGTGATTCGCTGAAGAAGGTGCATGCTGCCGAGCTCCGGTTTGATCGACAGCAGCAGGGTAGCCAGGGCCAGTCTTCGAAAAGCCTGAGTTCGACCCATCGCCGGGCGTTCAAAGCTGCGATGTAGGCTGGAGCGCAGGGTTGATCCACAGGCCGTCGAACCCCCGAAAGAGCGCCGCTGCGCCCATCACGTGCTCGAGGATGTTCTCGACGCAGATCCAGCGTCGCCCGGCTTCTTCGGCCGCCCGCCCGACCATCATGCGGCCGGCGAACAGATCCACCACCAGGTCGTCCGCCTCAGTCAGCCACCGTATGAGGAAGTCCGCCAAGGCGAAGGGGAAGGGCGCGCTGTGCGCTGGTAGCCCGGCTTCGACCAGCGCCTTCCGGTGCTCACGGCCGCGTCTGCAGCTGTGGCCAATCTGCAGCACATTTTTCGGTATGGCACCTTCTGTGGGTGCCGCAAAGCTACCCGGGCGCAGGCGGTAGGCGCCGTCGCCATAGGAGGTCTGGCGCGTCTCGCCCCCGGCCGCGATGAGCCTGGCTTGCCGATCAGAATGCGGTACCAGGACCCGCCGGTTATTCGCTTTGCATCGAAGCGGATCAGGCGAGAACCAGTAGCATGGCTCCCAGGCAACGTTGAGCTGTTGCCGGCTGAGGCTCGCCCACTGCAGGGGCCCCGGTGCCTTGCTGCGGTTCTCCCACACCAGGCGGTCCATCAGGTGCAGGCCAAGACGATCTTCCAGGGCGATGACGAGACGCTCCAGATATGTGGAACGCGCCGGCGATCAGTGAAGGAAGATGTCGTTGGACAGGTTCAGGACCAGGCTACCGGTGCTGGCAAGGTTGCCCAGCAAGGGCTCGATCGTGCGACAGATGAAGTCGGTGAATTCGCTCGCCTTCGGATTACCGTATCCCCGTGGTTGCTGCAGAGGATAGGGTGGGGAGGTGAGTACGAGGTCGATGCGCTCTTCCAGCCCCTGCAGCGCCTGCGGCGAATGGCCAAACAGCGCCAGGCCCAGCGACGTGCTGAACCCCAGCAGCGTGACCTGCGGCGCCGCTCGATGCATCCCGCGCTTCGCCTTTTCGGTCAGTTGCCACACCCCTCGTTCATGTGGAACGCGCTCGAGGATGCCGCAGGCCTTGAGGGTCTGCTGATGCCAGCGAATCTCGCGCGTGATGGGGCTGCGGGGCTGACCGGCCGCGCCAATTGGCTGCTTCGCGTGAACCTCCCGGTCCTTGAGCCCTGCGGCGGCGCCGACGAGGCGGTAGAGCTCCACGTTGGCCAGCGGCCGATCCGGACAGTTCCGGAAGGCCGCTTCGACGAGAGGGAAGAGGTCGAGCTGTGGGGATTGGACCATGGTGAGGACGACTCAAGGTGGAGGGATACGCCTCATCTTTCCAGGCGTACCGGAAATGCAAGGGCGTGGCCTAATCCAGGAGGCGCTCAAGGGCCGGCTGGTAGGCGAACGGCGCGAGCGATCCGCCGATGCGAGCCTCCTCATCGGTCAGAGGACGATGGTGCGGCGCGGTCGCGATCGCAGCGAACGTCGGGTCGGCCCTCAGGACCTCCAGCAATCCGTAGTAGAGGTAATGGAGCCGGGAGTGGTCGTCGTGGTCGTTGCGGCTGTGCGCGACGGTGATCAGCTGCGACAGCGCAAGTAGTGAGCACAGGTAGCTGGCAGCTTCGAGCGAAAAGGATTCTTCGACCTGGCCCAGGGTCGCCGTCACAAGCCCGCCCTCGACAGGTAGCACCAGGGCGAAAGCTCCGTTGAAGTAGCGGCGAAGCTGATAGGCGCCATTGCGGTACCCGGATCCCAGCACCTGGCGCATGTTGTTCAGCACCAGGTCCTCGAACGGTAGGCAGTAGCGACCGAGGAGGTTGTAAAGCTCCTGGGTGGTGGGCTCGCTGGTGACGACGAGCTGCAGAGCGTGATCATTCCTGTGCATAGCAGATTCCTCAAGTTGAACCTGCTCAGCATCCACGAGCCGCGGTAAATGCAAACGGCCATTCATGCCGCTTGCGGGACCGGTTCGAGGGGAGCTGTTGACCCTGGGCGCCGGCTTGACTAGGTTGCCTTCCCTTTGGCCAGTTACGGCGCAGCGCCTAAGGAACCGGACGCGCGATCAGCGCTCTGACGAGTCAGGTTGCAATTGGCTGCGGATCGATAAGCTACCCATGACCCCGCGCGAGAAGCGCAGCACCTGGGTGGAAGAGAGGATATGGAAGCAGCAACGATGGAAGAGAGCGTGGCGTCCCATACGCCGCGGTGGTCGGATTGGCCGCGATGGATAAAGCAGGCTGTCCCGTTATTCGTGCAGGTGCTACCCGCCTTTGTCGCACTGACGCTGCTGGCAGCGTTCACCACGGTGAGCATTCTGCTCATCTTGGGCAAAGCGGCCTTTCACCTGGCCAGCCTGTGCTCGCCGTTGATCTTCCTGGTGCTGGCGCTCGCGCTCCGGCGTGCAGGGATGCTCGGAGACCGCCCCGTCCTGCGCACGGCCGTGGGCACCGGGTCACCGTGGCGAAATTTCTTTCGGGTAGCGGCGCCGCTTGCCCTGGTCATCGGCATTGCGCTGAACGCGCTGGCGGTCCTGGCGATGCTTGGCTCCGATATCGGCGCCTGGAAGCGCGGGGCGCTACCCCTCACCACCTTGCCGCTGGACCTCTTCAGCGCGGAGAAACGCCCGCTGCTCGTGATGCTCTACACCACCGCGGTGGAACAGCAGCTGAGCCTGATGCCGCTCTTCGTGATCATGGGCGGCCGGCTCGAGCCGTACCTGGTGGCTGCAGTCATGGCCGGTCGAGAGACATGGTCTTCCGCGCGGGCCGTTCAGGCGCAGCTCAGCAAATCGCAGAAGTTGGTGCTCGGCCCGATGCGGCTGCTGACGCTGTGCGGAGTGACCCTGCAGGCGACAGCGAGAGCGCTGGATGCCACCAGCAATTGGCTTGGCGTCGCGCTGTTGCTGGTAAGCATCGGTGGCTGGCTGTTCTACTGCTGCCTGATCGCCGTAGCTGCGCGGGACATCACCGACCCACACCCGCGATAGCACCTTTCTGCGCGCGAAAAAAACCCGGCCATGAGCCGGGTTTTTGCTGCTCCGCTTTCGCGGAACAGTGTTGGAGCCTGATGCGCCAGTCGCCTGGGCCCTGCAGTGCAGGGTGGAGGCGGGTTCGCCCGTTCCGACAGGAGATCCTGATCGGATGTAGCGAACCCTCGCACCATCTCTGCAACTGCAGCTGTTTTGTAGGTAAAGATCACCCGGGGCACCGTCTGCTGGCCCCACCGTCGCATAGCGAAAGATTCTTTCGCTATGCGACAGGACCTCTACCGAAGTAGAGCTCCCAGCACTTATGGCAGTGGCCGCCTTCTGGACGTATGAAACCGGGGGGCGTGGGCATTTGATGCGCGCACGACAATTCGGCCAAGGATCAGCTGAGTGATCGGCAACCGAGCTGGATGAAAGATTCTTACAGCGGATCAGATGGCCTAGGAGAGCCAAATGAGGGGGAGGGTGCTGCGAAGCAGCTGGTGAAGCATCCAAGCCACAGGGGTTGGACCAAGAGCGCCGATAATGACAGCGCCGGCGGTGCCGCACAAGGCCCGCCGGCGTCAGTCCGCGTAATTACTCGCTCTGGAGCCAGCCTTCGACGGTATCGGCACCGTGCTCGGACTTCCAGGCTTTCAGAAGCTTGTGGTTGCCACCCTTAGTTTCGATGACTTCACCAGTTTCGGGGTGCTTATAGCGCTTGAGCGTACGCGCCCGGCGCTGTTGCGGGGCTGCGCCCGAGTTGCTCTTGGACTTGCTGGCAGAGGCAGAGCCGGCGTTAGGGTCCATGATCGCGATGACGTCGCGCAGCGACTTGTTATGTTCGCCCAGCAGAGCTCGCAGTTTCTTTTCGAAATCGAGTTCTTTCTGCAGACGTTCGTCGGTGTTCAGCTGCTCAAGACGCTGCTTCAGTTCTTCAATAGCGGCTTCGGTCTGACGGTATTCTTGGATCAGGGACATCGTGATCTCCTCAAGATTAGGCGGTGGCTGCCGTTATAGCCTTTTCATTTATAAATGACTAGGACAAAACGCAAATTATTTAACGGAGGTGTTGGACGCATCAACGGCGATTCGGTTTGGGAGCGAATACCCCATTGCGTTTTTGGAGAAGCGTGGTTCCATGGATAAAACCAACGCAGGAGTATCGACATGAAGTTTTCTCGGCTGGTGGCTTCCGCCGCCGCAGTAGCCGCTGTTGCCGGTTGCGCTACCAATAGCACGGAGTCGAAACCGGTACCTGATTCAGCACTCGTAGCGCCCCACTTTAAGGCGTGGGATGACAAGACATCGAGCCTGATGTTTGCGAACGAAGAACCGTTGCGCTTTTCGAGTAATGTCTCTGCTGCCGATAAGCTATTCTTAGTGTTGGGCATGCCTAGCCTAAGCACCGTCAAAGAGAAGGGCATCCGAAATCCCTATCTGCGCCAAGCCACCAGAGAGCAAGTACTAGACGCTATCCGCCCCGCCACCAGCCCCAAAGCGGGCTACAACAACGACGGATCGCTCCTCGCATACAACCTCATCGGCGGTGGTATCGGCGCTGCCGGGACCGCAATAACAGTGCTGGGAGACGCCACGTTCGATCCTCGCACCAAATTAGGCTTCGCATACTGCTTCGGAAAGAAAACCGAGACGGTCGATCTGAATGATGCCGTTCAAAAGTGCGGTGAAAAGGTTACTGGCATGGTGAATGGCCTGTTTCAGCCAACCACAAGGGTACTGGACATCGGATTCGGCCAAGTTCGAGCTGGTATTGTTCAGGCCGGTGCAGTTAAGAAAGTCGGCGAGATATTCATCGGAACGGAGGCCTTCGCAACCGATGGTTATGCCCCGCAGGACCGCGGCGGGTATGCAGCCCGTATCGTTGCTATCCCAATCCAGCAAAAAATCGCAGCCGGCGTAGGCAAGATGTTAGGTGCCGAACTCGGTGAAATTGGGCCGGTTGAGTGGGCCGATTTGCTAAAACACCGCCTCCCCAAGGATATGGCCTTTTACCTCCCTAACGGCGATCAGCCGGTAGCAGTTTATTAAAAAGTAAGGAGCTTTTGCTAATGAAATACCTAGGGCTTGTGGCCAGTGCCATTGCTGTAGCCTCGTTGGTCGGATGCGCCGGCCAGAATCCGGCGACTAATCCGAATGCCCCTGCGGTTTCGCCTGCGCCGCTCGCGCTAAAGGTGTGGGAGGGTACCGACAACGCTGTGCAGTTTGCCAATGCAAGGCCGCTGCAGTTTGCCGCAGATGCTACGGCAGCAGATAAGGTCTTCAGTGTGCTGGGCATGCCTAGCTTCCGAGCTGTTCGCGCGGGTGCTTTCAGCATTCATGCTGTGCAGAAAACTTCTGCCGAGCAAACGCAGCAGAACATCAGTTCTGTAGCAAAGCAGGCGCCGGCCAATCGCAACGTCGCAGAGATGGCTGCATTCAATGCGCTCGGAGGCAATGTCGGTGCTGCTGGGCTCGCACTGACCGTTCTTGGAGATAACTCGTTTGATCCCCGAACGGAGATCGGGACATTCGTCTGCTTCGAACGAAAGTCCGAGGTGAAGGACACCGCGTCAGCCGTTCAGAGCTGCGGCAAGAAGCTGCTGGGCATGATCGAGCGGACCTTCAACCCTATCCGTGCTGATGAAAAGTCCCTGACGGCTCGCCGTTTCATCGGACCTGTCGCAACGCCGTCTGGCGAAAAGCTCGCTCAGGCGTACGTGAATACCGATGGAGTGTTCGTTGGGGACGGGTACGCGCCAGTCGACCGCGGGGCCTATCCCGCAACAGTGGTGGCGATAGGAATCAACGCCCTGGTTGCAGAAGGTTTCGGTAAGTCCATGGGATGGGTGGTGGGCGATGTTGGCCCGGTCGATCTGGGCAAGGCGATGGGCAAAAACCTGCCGCGGGACAGCGCCTTTTTCCTTCCCAATCGGGAGGCACCGATCGCGTTCTATTGATGCTCCCACGGAATGGCGGCGCACGCTGTGGCGCCATTCCGTAGGCCTCGCAGACACTCGATTGCGCTAGCGCGCGGACTACAGCTGATCTTGAGGACCCAATGACAACTTGCTCCTCCAAAAGCGCCTTCTTCCTGATTCGCAAAGAGCTACGCTCAATATCGGGGAAATTCTGGACCCTGTCCTTCGAGCTCCGCCAGCTAGAGCGGCAGATGAACATTCTGGATGCGAGGGGCCAGGGCCAAGGCCTGTCACAGGCTGACGTAAAGGTCTATAGGAACGCCCAGGCTCGACAGTGGTGGCTAGAGGATAGGCTGCAGGCCCTCGCGCATCCCCTTCAGGCGTATGGCCAACAGCTTGTTGCTCTTCTCGCCGAAATCGGACAGGACCTCACACCAGAAGAGCGTCTGGCGCTCCTGGGAGGCAGGCATCAGGCGTTTCGAGGCCCTTCGTGGGAGGGCTGTACTCTTGAACAGCTAGTGTTGCGACATCGCGTCGAGAGCGCCGCGGAGGGCGCCTCCACTGGCCCGATCGCCACGGCGCTGATGGCACATCACGGGCAGCTTCGCTTAAGTGGGGCGAAGAGCTTTGGCTTCGCCAGGAGGAAAAGGACCGGCCGCGTCGCGAGCCAAACGCTTGTGCGTCCGCACCTCGTTTAGCGCATATGCACCTGCGTGGGTTCGGCCCCCTAATGGGCGGGGATTCGAGACCAGCGGCGTGTAGCGCTGCTTATCGTGTGGGAAACCATGACCGCTGGATTCCCCATGAAATCTTCCATCAAAGCCCACCTCATCACCCTCGCGTCTGCCGTTGCCGTATCCCAGCTTGTAACCCTCGGGCTGTTTTGGACCAGCGGGCAAGCCTACCTAGACCGCAAGATCACGGCGGGCATCGAGACGGGTGTGTTCGCCAAGGAGCGAGCCGAGAAGCAAGCTTGGGTCGACGCACAATTTGCTCGCTACGGGCGGGCGGCGGACCAGGTGCCAAACGACGCGCGAGTCTATGGCGATCTCAAGGCCCGCTTCACGCTTGCCGAATTCTCCGACCTGGAGTGTCCCTTCTGTAAGCGGCTGCACCCGAGCCTCAAGGAGATCGTGGACAAGTCCAATGGCGCGGTGAACTGGCAGTGGCGCCATATGCCGCTGGGCTTCCATAACCCTGCTGCAACCGATGAGGCGATCGCGACCGAATGCTACGCGGAGCAGAAGGGAAATCGTGGCTTCTGGGTGATCCTCGATCAGATTTTCGAAGAGTCGGCCGGCAATGGCGGCGGTGTGAAGGATCTGCCTGGGCTAGTGTCGCGCCTCGGTGCTGACATGAAGGTCTTCAATCAGTGCATCAGCAGCGGCAAGGTGAAGGACCGTATTGCAGATCACATCCGCATGGGCGAAAAGATCGGTGCTACCGGTACGCCGGCCACCATCGTCATCGACAACCTGACGGGCGAGAAAGAGTTCGTTTCTGGCGCCCAGCCGATCAGCGCCTTCGTGACGATCATGAAACGGATGCTGGCAGCTGAGCAGGCAGCGGCGAAGGCTGAAGCGGACAAGGCGCAGGGGAAGCCCCAAGATCAGGGCGATGAGGTTTCGCGCAAGATCCTCGGCTTCGGCTCGGCGGCCGATTCCGCGCAGCCGGCGAAGTAAGTCACCGATGCCCTCCGGCGGCCCTGGTACGAAGCGTTCGAGATTGACTCGAGCATGACTCCCGGGGTGATGACCAGGGCGCCCGCAAAGGCGCCCTGGTCATCACCGGCTAAAAGCGCAGGAACGCGACATGCCGTGTTGGGGCGCGGGTTGCCGCGTCGGGCCGCAGGCCGGCAGACGCGCGCTTACCCTGCGCCGCCAGGCCAGCAAACCGATGCCTAGTTGGGTAGTGCAGAAAGCGAAGGGGGGACGGGTTCTGGCCGGTGTCTCTGAGCCACTGTGATAGACGGTGTGGTGGCCAACTACTCGATCGCCAGCATCTGATGCTCGAGCGCCCGCCGACGGCTTCGCTCGTAATCCCGCATGATCCCCAAGATGACGGAGTTGATGGCCAGCTGATGCTTCGCTCGCGTCGCAGCGACATACAGCAGATTGAGTTCATCACGCCGCGCATCCGGCGGGAGCTCAGGATCCAGGGGATCGGGGAAGTCTTCGCCCAAGTAGACATGCTTCCACTCGAGGCCCTTCGAGCGGTGCGCGGTCGATAGGATGACGTCGGCGTCCTTTTCATCCTTCTGTGTCAGCGTCCGCAGGCGCGCCAGTCGCTTCTCGATGTCTGGGAAGAGACCCACCACCTTGATGAGCCTCGCCATCTCGCGGTCCTTGCTCTCCTTGGCCATGGTCAGGTACGAGGTCCAGTCAGGGAAGTCCTTTAGCAGACGCTTGGACCTGACCTTGTCGGTCTTTCCCTGGCTGAACCAGACCAGATCCTCCAAGTCGCCAATCTGGTACGCCTCGATGCCGCCGACCCAGTAGAGGGTCCTGCCCTGTGGGGCGAACTCCAGCGCCGTCATGATGACTCCGGAGACCGTCCGACAGAGATACGCGGCCCCGCGAACGCCCTCGTCGAGCTGCGTTTTGATCTGCGTCGGCTGGCCAGCACCGATGATCTTCAGCTCCTCGCCCTTGTAGCTCAGGATGATGTTGGCCACGGTGGCCACCGCCGGCCCGAAGCGGAAGGATTTAGTCAGATAGAGATCGACGGAGTCATCGAGATCCGGATCGGACAAGGCATTGTCGGCGCCGCGGAACGCATAGAGCGACTGGTGAGGATCTCCGACGAATATCACCCGGCACGACTGATTCTTGATGAGCCCAAGCGTGATGCCGTTCAGATCCTGTGCCTCATCCGCAAGGATGACATCGAAGCGGTCCCCCAGGTCCGGTTTGCTCAGGTAGTAGAGCTTGAGGTAGGCGTCGTGCAGGTGCGGCACGGTCGTATCCTCCGGATCGATCATGCGTCGCCAGACCTCCCTGGCCTGCAGGAACACCTCGGCGATGAACGCCGGCGGCATCTCGACAATAGGTCGTCCGTTAAAAAGCGGCAGGTGGTCCTCGTGGAAGTCCTCCCGGTCACTGCAAAGGTAGGCGTTAACCGTAGCGATAACCGCGTTTATGAAGGCCCAGTCACTGGTGCCCAGTACGGCGCGCATGTCTGCCGGGCGCAGCGAGGCACCGAGCTTGTGCTGAAAACGCCGGCCTACTGCCTTGAAGGCCAACTGATGGGAAGTCATGCATTTCACATTGGACGGAAATCGTGCCTTGCCCTCGTCTGCAATGCTCCTGTTGTAGGCGACGTACAGAAATCTCAACCGGGGATACCGCTTGGTATAGCCCTCGAGCGAAGTCGTCTTGGAGGCCCCAGCAAAGGCTTTCACGCGTATGCGCGGCGCCTTGCACTCATGGAAAGCCAATTGCTCGGGTGTCCACTCAAACGCCATCGCTGCATCTCCTTCGTAGGTTCAGGAATGCTATGGGCTACCCGGCCGTCAAGGCGCCGAGTTCCACCCCGTTGCAGGCGTGAATCGCGAAAGACGCGTGAGGGCGCTGGGATAGGATTTGGTTTTCCCTAGGGCCAGTGACGCTATGCGAGGATTTATCAGGTCAGGCGTAGCGAGGCGCTTTACTGGCACCGTCCGGCGTCTCGGTAGCACTTCAAATGTGGCCCTGCGCCTATGGGTGTTGGCCCTCGGTTTTGTCCCGACTCATTCAGGCGCCCATGCCGCTCCAACCAGTCACGACACCGGCTTCGAGCTGCAGGATCACCGATCCTATAGCGAGGACGCTGATGCTTTAGAGGCCGCTCGTTTTCGTGATCGCGCGTGTAATGGCGACGCTGTGGCGGCGGTAACGTTGGCTCGGATGTATCTGTCGGGCAACGGCTGGTTTGAAGAAGATCCGGCGCGCGGGAAGGCCTTTTTAATGTTGGCAGTGTATGGGGGTAACTACCAAGCCGCCGCTGATTTAGCGGTCGTGATACTCAAGGCGTCGCAAGATGATCCTGCGCTCCAAGAGGCTGCTAAGTGGGTGAAGGTAGCTCTTTACGATGCTCCAACACCGCAGGCCCTAATGGCAGCAGGTGTAGTGAAGATGATAAGTCAGGGTAAGGATCTCGCGCCCGCCTATCAAGATGGTGTTCGCTGGTATGTAACGCACAAAGGGAAATCCGATGGATACGTTGATCCGAATGTTTGCGGATATAAGTAAAGCGATGCGGCCAGTCATAACCATTGGCCTTTTGGGAGCATCCTGCGTCGCCTGGATAAAGCTGAGCCCTGTCCCCGCTCCTGGCCTAGTATTGGTTGGAGGGCTTGCAATACTTTTTGCGCTGGTCGCGACTATCGCCACCACGATCTTCTGCATCGGGCGATATTTGGACACGCCCGCCAATAGAAGAGGTTACCAAGCCTTGTGCAGCGCCGCGTGGCACTCTCCGGCCGATGACTATGACAGCAGCGCCGATCTCATCATCGAGATCCTGTCAAAACAGCCATTGAGCGAGAGGCACCTCGGCAGCTGCTGGACGTTCGATTACGTGAGCGGCCTATACCCACGGTACAGGGGGCAGGGCTTTATCATCCCAAATGCCAGCGGGATAGTTTTGGGCGTTGTCACGGGTCTGCCCGGCCGGTGGCACCAGTCATCTTACGTGCAGGCGTCTGCCTCCTTAGACGGCAGCGTTTACTCTATCGAGTCTGCGATTGGCCCTCTGCGCTCCTGGGTAAAAGCCGGCTCTAAAGTCGCGCTGGAGCTTGATAGCTCTGAGCCAGTGATTCACGGTGGCCCATTTCATAGGCTCCAAATACGTCGTAGTGCAGTGCCTCCGGTATTACGTCGCTTCGCAGGCGAATCTGTTAGCGGGTAGGCTGATTCCTTTTGGCGGGTGTTCGACTCGCCAGTGTTTGGCAGAGACGCTCGTATTCCTCTTTGCTACCTGCATTGAGCACTGCACGAAGGTGGAACCGTTCATGCTCCTGGTTCCCCGCTGCGATCTTTTGATTAGCCTGATCCGAATCGTCCACGCCCGGCCCCAGCAGGATCATCAATTCGCAATAGCCAAGTTTTGCCAGATCCGTTGCGGACACAGAAGCCCTAGCCTTTTTCACGGTGTGATTGCTGCTCATGAGCGTGCTCGCGCCACTTGGTAGGAGGTCAGTCTATCAGCGGATGGTAAAACGCAAGCGGCGCAACTAGACCCTGGCGTTTTCGGAGGTAGTTGCATTTTCAAATATGCCTATACCCTGGAAATGAACGCTATGAGGGTTAAAAAATGGCAGCTATTCAGGGAGGCTGGCGAGAGCCTCTTCCGCCCCTCTTGCAGGGTGCGCAGCTATTACTGTCGGAGCGCAAAATCGCCACCGATGTACCCGTACCGCTCCACGGGCAGGTCGACCAGATATTCCTCGCCCGCGGCTGGTTGATCCTGGTAGACACGAAGCGGCGCAAGCAGGCTCGCGTTTTCGCCAAAGACGTGATTCAGCTGAGCGTCTACGCCACGATTCTTGCGCGGCAAGCGAGCGTATTCGCAGGGCAGAACTATCCGGTCGCCAGTACCGCCTTTATCCGGTGCGTCACGCCTCACGGCACAACCTACATCGAGGTCAGCCTGCTTTCGACGCGGGAGATCATCGCACTGTGGAATCGGTATTGGATGCTGCGTCGCGAAGGTCTAGCCGCCAGGCCTACTTGCCCTCCGCCTCCGGTATGCGCCGGGTGCAGCAAGAAAACCCAGTGTCCGAGGGGAAAGCGGCTAGGTAACTCAGCCTAGCCGCCGTGCAGCTCGTTCGTGTCGCGGATGCTTAGTGGGCGGTGGCTTGAGCTGCAGGCTTACCGCCGGCCGCTGCTATCGGCTCATTGCCACTTTCCGTACCTGGCTGGGACAGATGGGCCGCAGCCTGGGCAGACAACTCCAGGAATGCCTGGTACTCGGCCGTGGATAGATGAAGGGCAACGCGGTCATTCTGCGGGTCTGGCACGGCATTCGCGCGAAACTGCTGGGCCAGCCCCGCGATGTGATGCGTGAGTTCAGTGACGAACTTCTTACCAAACCGACGAGTTGGCACCTGCACGTGGCGACTGGTGATACGGATTTCGGGCGCAGCGGCAGGTGTTTGCACGGTCTCGGCTAACGGCTTTGTGGCGCTATCGGCCTCGATCAACGCTTGCCATTCAAGGCGCGCGCGCTCCTGCGCCTGCAGCAACACCTCTTCGGTTTGCTCACCGTAGCGGCGCCAGACGTCGAGGGCGAGGTGAGGCTTCACCACCCGATCCGCAATCATTCGCTGCACCGCGCTAGGCATACGAAGCAGGGCGACGGCGTCTCGCACATGAACTGCCGTCTTGCCGATTTCGGTGGCTACCTCCGTGGTGGACCAGCCTTCGTCCAGCAGCCTTTGATAGCCTTGGGCACGCTCGATCGGTGTCAGGCTGAGATGGTCATCGGAGTTGAGCAGGTGCACTGTCGATCGTGCTCCTCGTTCGCGAACTTCGATCACCGCGACACGCTTAATCATCGCGCCCTGCGCTCGCGCGATAAGCGCAGCGCGCAGTCGGCAGCCGCCTTTTCGCAGGAAGCAGCGGCCCGCTTTTACCTCTACCCTGATCGGCTCCATCTGCTTGCACGCGTGCCAGGCCTTGACCAGCTTGGCGATGTGCGCCTGAACCCGCGGTTCCTCGTAATTCCGTAGAGCAAAGCCTGGCTCCTCCTCGATCAGGGTCGGATCCAACCATTTCAGCTGGGTTGATCCCACCGCGTTGGGCGTCTCCGCTTCGATTCTTTCGCAGAAACGTTCCAGGTTTTCGATACCCGGATCCACCGGCTCAATGTCGTCCTCGAGATAGGTCATTGCTTGCTCCCTGTGCGTGCAGCGCGCCGCGCTTTGATCTTGCGATAGGCATATTGGAAGGCGAAACCGGAGACAAATTGAGCGACGATCACTGTCGCGACGGTGGATTCATTGTCGCCATAGGGCAGGCTGAGCAGGTACCAGGTGCCTGGTATGGCCACCGCCGCAAAGCCCAGCAGGAACATCCCCGCGTCCGCGCGCGTACTCTTCAATTTTCCGATCTCACTCTGTATCTACCCGCATACCCTACCCCGCATTATCGGAATGCAAGCTGCCAATCCCGCCCTTTTTGGGCGTGAACTCGGGCCTACCCAGGCACCTGGGTATTTAGGCTCTCCTGAACTGTTCAGGGAGAGTCCCGATGCGTTTCTCGAAAATCGTCTTCGCAGCGTTCGCCGCCCTCGCGGCTTCCTGCACGAGCCAGTCGAAGACTGAAGGTGTACAGCCGCTGCCGACCACCTACGTTCCGGTCCGTCTCGCCCACGAGTTCTATAGCAGCTGGGGGCACGACGGGCGCGGTGGCGCGGCGCTGCGTAAGCCGGCCTATCAGCATGTGATGGGCAGCGAAGAGATGGTCATGACCACGCATGGTAGCTATCTCGCGCTGCAGAACCCCAACCAGGCGACTGGCACGGGCAGCAGCGTGCTGGTCACTGCCGTCAACAGCGGTGTGAACCGGGCGATCGACCAGGCGCTTACCGTCGTGCCGCCACCCTCTATGCCCATCTCTAAGCCTGTCACGGCGGCGACCGAGGCGGAGTATCTGGTTGCCTACCGGAAATTCTGCGCCGGCGCCGGTATGGCGCTTACCGAGCGAGAGTGGGAGCTGGTAGCTAAGGGTGGGCCCCACGGTGTGCCGCCGTCACTGCGTGGAAAATGCATGCGCGGCAAATAGCGCCCAGGTACTGCGTCTGGCCGGGAGATCCCCGGCTATCGGCTGAAGAAGAACGTATAGAGAGGGGTGCCGTAGCTCCACACCCCGATCATCACCCCAAGCGCCATGCTCCCGGCGGCAGCGATTGTCAGCAGCGTTGGCGAGATTCCAAGCACCTGCTGGAGGTTCGATAGCACCGAATTAAGGCCTTTGGTACCAGGTGCAGCTACTGGCGCTTCGCCGGGTCGATCCGTGGTGCGCGAAGGGGACCGGCTATCGGTCACCTTGACCAAGTCAGCGATGTCCCCAAGGGTTTGGGTGCCGGCGGCAATGCTCTGATGGGCCGCGCGGAGTGAATCGTCGTCGAGGGTTGAGGCGCGGCGACGTCGGGCGGAAGCTCTGGTGCGATCGTTCATGGCAGGACTCATGCTGACTGAGCCTTGAGCCTATTGGAACGCTGACTGGCCTTGGCCTGCTATCCGCGCCGTCAATGGGCTGCAATTGGCGACTCGACAGCGAAGCTCGGCCGCATGATGCCTTCAGACCGGAGATCATCATGCGTTTTTGGAAAAGACTTTTCGCGCCTAAGGCGATTGCCGCTCAGCCGCTGCTTAGCATCCGCGACATCCAGGAGCTGGATGTCAGCGCTCCGGAGATCCAGCAGTTCATCCAGGCCGGCGATGAGGCGCTGCTACGGTACCCGCCGTTCCAACGAGGATGGCCAGCCAGAATACCGGGCGCCCAGCTCCTCAAGCCCCACAGGGCGACAATGCAGAAACTCGCCAGCGGCGTTCGCATGCCCGCCGGTAGCTTCGATCGGATGCTTCTCCCCGTATTTGAATCGTTCGCGGACTTCGTCCACCTGCTGCCGGCTTCGCAATCTCATCACCACCGAGGCCCGGGCGGCTTGCTTGCCCATTCGCTTGAGGTGGCGATGTTCGCCTTCAACAGCTGCAAGTGCACTGCTTTCGATTACTCGCTTTTTCCCGCTCAGCGCCTCGTGCGGGAGAACCGCTGGTACGTGGCGGCGGTCATCGCGGCGCTGATGCACGATCTTGGGAAAGTGCTCAGTGACGTCGTCGTCGCTGACGAACGTGGCGATCGCCGCTGGGATCCGATGGGCCCACCTATACCCGCCTGGGCACAGGCGAACGGAATTGATCGCTACTACCTGACCTGGAACCCGGATAGGCATGACGTCCACCGGGACCTATCGGCCACCCTAATCGCACGGTTCCTTCCCCAGGAGCTGCTCGTTTGGTTGCGCGAGAGCGGGCCGGACATCTACAGCGAAATGGTCAATGCCATGTCCGGCCGCGACGATAGCAAACGGCTCGCTACCATCGTCGCTGGCGCAGACTCGAAATCCGTCGAGTTGGATATGCAGAAGCACGGCGGCGACGCATCACGTCAGTTCGGCATGGGCACCGGCGTACCCATTCCCGCCTTCGTCTTGGACACCATGATTCATTTCTTGGGGCAGAAGGATTGGCTCGTGAACGAACCTGGTCACCGGGTATGGGTGTTGGGCGGCCACGTCTTCGTCGTATGGCCTCAGGCGTCCACTGAGATCGCCGAATATCTGCAGACGCAGGGCGTAAAGGCCATCCCTCGCAGTGCCGACGTTCTAGGTGGCATTCTGCTTGATCACAAGGTCGTCGAGGCGGCGGCAGACGGCTCGATTTACTGGCCCGTCAAAGTCGACAAGATCAACGTCGGCCGCGACAAGCCCATCGTCTTGAAGTGCATCAAGCTCACGAACCCTGAAGCGCTGTTCCGCTTCGATGGCATTCCCGCATCGACCGCCGGCACCGTGGGAGCGGCGCCCAGTGAGATCAGGTATGAGTTGCCGGGACAGACCGGTGCTGGTGCAGTTCTGGGTCCCGTGCTGGAGGATGATTCCCATCAGGTCGGCGCCGACTCACCGATGCAAGGAAGCGCTGCAGCTCCTGCCGGTGCTCCCAAGGCAAATGTCAGTCCCGCTAAAACGCCGGAGATTGTGCCGGCCAAGAAGGCGGACGTTGCGCAGAAAAACCAGGTAGCGCCGAAGGCAGCGGTTGTCCTCGAGCCCGCTGCCTCAGGCGGCCTGAAGATCAATGTCGGTCACTCCACTGGACAGCCGCATCTGCAAATTGCAGGCGTGCGTATCGAGTCTCCAGGCGGAAAGGTGAGCGCAACGGGGAAGAAGCTGAAAGGAAAAGAGGCAGCTGAGCAAGCTCGATCCGCGTTGAGTTCGACTACGGAAGCAAAACGCGAAATGGCCGGCTCCCCAGATCGAGCTGGAACGCAAGCGGACCTGCAGGCTACCGCTTCGGCCGCCAGGGCGGTGGTAGAGGCCATTCCCGCTAAGATTGGGCCTGCACAGGATGAGGCGCCGGCCGTCCGCTACGGAGACGGCGTCTATGCGGCGGACTATGGAGACATCGATGACGAAGTTCTTCAGTTGGTCGGAATGGACATTCCTGACCGCCAGCTGCAAGGTTCCGGCGCTCCAGTGCAGACGAGCCAAGCAGTTGAAGAGGTATCACCGCTCGACCTGGTGCGTTTCAAGGATCGAATCGCTGATCGCCAGGCTGCCTCGCCGGCGGTGGCCGGTTTGACGATACCCAATGAGCTTATCGCGGCCGATGAGTTTTCCTTCGATCGCCTGCTCAAGAATGCCGCCGCCGCGGGTCTGAGCGATGTACCAGCTGGCTCACCGCTAGCGGTGCAGCTACCTAAGGAGATCGCTAGGGAGACTTTCGGAAACCAATCTGAGCGGGTCGTGGCCGATGCTTTCGCGCACAAAACCACCCCTCGAAAGGTGCAATCGCCAGAGGCGAATGCATCGGCGAAAGAATCTTTCGTGTCGCCAGCTGAAACCCCGGGCGGAGAAGAGGAGCCGGATCTGGATCACCTTGCCGCACCCCTGCAAGGGGCCTTGCTGGCACCCAGCGCTGCGGTGACGAAAGATTCTTTCGCTACCAACGACAGCGGCCTTGCCGTAGTGGACCAGGACTTCAGCAGCGAGGACGCGCCTGCGGCACGCGAAAGGGCCACCAACTACGGGGCGAGCGCAGCAAAGGAGCAGAGCGCACCATCACGTCATCAAGCTAATGGCCGCCCTGGCCTGAGCCGATCGGCCGCGCGAGAGCCTTCTACGACGATCATGGCTGCAGACGCACAGCCGGAGTCACCTCATCGTGGAGGCAAGGATCGGGCTGAGGTAACGTCATCAACACCGGCTGCCTCAACACGCAAAACCGCGGATCAGCCGGCGGGTCCGCGCGGATCGACCGATCGCGCCGCGCCTGTCCCTACCGCCTCCGTCGCGCCCAACAATACGATCCGGATCAGCAGCGGTGCTCAACAGCAAGGATCCATCACTATTGGCCAAGCACGCCGCCAGCGTGAGCCAGTAGAACCGCCACGTCGCGCTATGGAATCACCGGCGGCCACCGCCAGCGTTGCCGCTAAAGGAGCCTCGGTATCCGCAGCTGAGAGCGAGGCCTATTTGGCCTTGTGGCCGCCGCTCGCGGAAAAGCTGCGTTGGTACGCGAGACCAGAAAACTATAAACATATCGCGCAGCACCACGGCAAACCGTTTTGCGGGCACCGTCCTGAGGCCTTTACCCCTGAGGATCGGTCCGCTTTGCTCGATGCGAATTGGCTGTTCGACGACTTCACCGGCACATTTACCGGACTCCACCGCAAAGGCTTTCTGCTCTCGCCCTATCTCGGCTTCATCCTGGAGCAGCTGACTCAAGGCCGGTACCGGCAGTCGACCTTCCAGGCGCGCGATGAGGGAGAGTCGGCGGCGCTACAGTCGCTGGCCGAGGAGGTCATCCGTAGGTGCCCGCCGAAAATACAGGACGGGAAACGGCTCGTGCATGTATCGACGCGGCGACTCACTCAGCTGAGCACAGCACTGCAGGTCGACGAACCAACCCTCAAAAGGGCGCTAATTGCGCACTATCCCTACTTGCTCATCGGAAACAATCACGTCATTGACCTGACCGAGTGATTCCGATGAGTGAGTGGACGTACGAAATGCCCTGGCGGCCGAATTTCGAGGCCATCGAAATTGCCGGCTGGGTGTTGGGGATGGCGGGCACCTGTGCCGTGCACCTCACCACCAATCTGCCTGCTCAACCTTTCTACCTGTCCCTCGGAATCATGGGCGGCTTTGCGCTTCGGCGTGTCCCTGCTGCCCTGCACCTCCACCGGATCCGCCAGGGGTTGCGAGCGCAGCAGGCGACACTGATGGGGCAGGACGAGCTCATCGAGCAGATGCTCAAGCATCGCGACAAGATGTACATCGGTGTCGGCTTCAAATGGACTCAACGCGAAGGTCAGCAGGTATTCGAGCTGCTCAAGCGAGACATCACGAAGCTCATGCCGCCCGTACCGGAAGGATTCATGGGTTCACCCTGGATCCATGGCATCTCTCTTCAGCCTGATGTGCCAATTGGGTACAAGGACTCTCTTGCCTCTCTGCATACGTTGATCGTCGGCACTACCGGTAGCGGAAAGACCCGCCTCTTCGACCTGCTGATCAGCCAGGCCATTTTGCGTGGCGAGTCGGTGATCATCCTTGATCCGAAGGGCGACAAGGAGATGTCGGAGAACGCGCGCCGCGCCTGCGAGCTTGCCGGGGACGTCAGTCGCTACAAGCACTTCCACCCGGCGTTCCCAGATACCTGCGTGCGCATCTCACCGACGCAAAACTTCGGTCGTGCAACCGAGCTGGCATCGCGCATCGCGGCGCTGACTGATGGTGAGGGCCCGTTCCAGGCTTTCGCGCAGATGGCGGTGAACAACGTCATCCAGGCGATGCTGTTCTGCGACATCTTCCCAACGCTGGTCCAGATTCGCCGGGCGCTAGAGGGTGGGCTTGCATCCCTAGTCATCCAGGCGGTCACGGCTTACGGCAAGTCAGTCCATCCGGCTTTCGACGCGTTCGCCGCCGCGGCTGCCAACCAGTCGAAAACCGACGAGGCCAAGGCAAAGGCGCTGATCACGGTCTACCGCAGGGAGATCGTGCCGCTTAAGCCGAACTCCGATCTGGAGGGCATCCTGTCCATGTTCGAACATGACCGGGATCACTTCGGAAAGATGATCGCGACGCTGCTGCCTGTGCTCAACATGCTCACGGCGGGCCACATGGGTCCGATCCTTTCGCCGCTGAAGGATGATAGCGGCGATACCCGTGAGATCACGGACTCCAAGACGATCATCGAGAACAACCAGGTGCTGTACCTGGGCCTCGACTCCCTGTCCGACTCGATGGTCGGGTCCGCGCTCGGTTCGATCTTCCTGGCCGACTTGGCCGCCGTCGCCGGACAGCGCTACAACCTCAAAAGCGGCGAAGAGCTCAAGGCCGCTCCGGTCAATATCTTCTGCGACGAGGCGGCGGAGATCGTCAACGACCAGTTGGTACAGCTGCTGAACAAGGGCCGCGGTGCCGGCATGCGTATCTACGTCGCCACGCAGACCATCGCTGACTTCGAAGCGCGAATGGGGTCACCGGCGAAGGCGCGCCAGGTCCTCGGCAATACCAACCATGTGATCGCGCTGCGAATTACCGACCAGGACACCCAGAAGTACATCGCCGAGAAAATTCCGCCTACCTACTACAAGTACGTCATGCGTACCCAGGGCAACTCCACCAAGGACGACCCGCACATGCACTCTCTGAACGTCGGAGAGCGCCTGATGGACGAGGAGGGCGAGCTGTTTCCAGCGCAGCTCTTCGGCCAGCTGCCAGATCTCGAATTTCTCGCGATCCTCGCCGGCGGCCAGATCCAGAAAGGGCGCATTCCGGTGCTCACCAAACCCAAGAACTTTGAAAAGGCAGTGGCGCGTGCTCGCCTGCTTACGAAAGAGGCCGCTTGATCATGCGTACCCGCTTTGAATCCTTATCTCGACTGCTCGGTAGCGACACCAGAACCAAAGGCCTGCTAAATCTCTTGGAGGCCGACTGGCCAACAGCACTCCAGGTGGTGCCGGCTGCGTTCAAAGTCGTCGAATCAGAGAGCTGCGCGCCTTGCTGTCGAGACCTGCTCACTGAGGCGCTTCGATCCTACAAGTCTGCTCTAGGTCGGCCGGACCAGGAGCGCCTGGTTGCCTTCATGGATCCGTTCCTCGATGGACTGGCCGAAATGCTGGAAAGGGAACCTGCGCCGACCGCAGCGGTGGTCGACATGCAGAACAGCCTGCTCATTGAAGTCGAGAAGGAGAGTGGCGCCTCGGTCAGGGCCCGGCTTGAAGCAATGCTTCTTCCGGCAGACACCTCCATAGGGCTGGTGTGGCGCAGCATCCAAGGAGCCGAGCATGGCTGACATCGAAGAGCGGATGCCGGCCGGGTTCTGGCTCTCCCTCGCGTTCGTATGCATCGAGATCCTGCTCATCGTGTGCGTCGTTCCCAATGCATTCATCGACGCTGCGATCCTGAAAGAGCAGGACTGGGGTGAGGCGTTGATGGGCAAGGCCGCCAGCGACCAGCTGATTGAAGATACCGGACGGCTGTACAGCACGATCCATCTGGAGTCCGGACTGAATGCGACGGTGCGTGATTTCTTCCTGGGGGGCAAACAAACGCCAGGCTGGGAAAAGCTCGAGAGTCAGTGGGGAACGTTCATCGCCGGCCGCGGCGACGCCGTCCTCAAGGTCTGCTACCACATCTACTATCGAAGCCTGCTGCTGATGATGTGGCTGCCCTACATGCTTGTGATTCTGCTGCCGGCGATCCTCGGCGGGTACATGGCCTGGAACATAAAGCGCTACACCTTCGCCCATTCCTCGCCGTTTTTGAACACCTACAGCTCGAGGATCATCTCGTGGGTGGTCATGGCGCTAGGCCTGTCGTTCATCGCACCGCTGCCGATTCCGCCAATGATTGTTCCGCTCGTCGTCATCCTGCTCATTCCGATCGCTGCAAGCTTGTTGATAGGCAACCTGCCCAAACGGCTTTGACGCCGACAAACGCCCGGCACCTGCCGGGCGTTTCTATTTTCGTACTGCCGCCCTATCGCTCAACCACCAGGGGTTCGATCCCGTAGACGGCGTGGATTGCCCACACACAAACCTCGTGCCTGAGCACCATGGCTATACCAGCTGAGGTGCCCTATGAGCTCAAGACTTCCCATCATCCTTTCCTGCGTAGCGATCACGTTAGCTATCGCTGCCGCCGTCTTCTGCGGTCGGGCGATTCGCGATCAGCAACACCTGGTCAACCAGCTCAACGACCAGGTCGCGAAGATCCAGCCGTATGCATTCTCGCGTACCGAACTCGATTCGCTCCTTTCTCGCCGCCGAGAAGAGTCTGCCCCGGCGCCCACGCCTGTGCCCACGGCACCGGCGGTACCGAGCAAGAGCCAAAGCGTTCCGATCACCGGCGACCGTCGCTATGGCGACGCCACCGCTCAATTCAGCCTGATTGAGTACTCGGACTTCGAGTGCCCCTACTGCAAGCAGTATTTCGCGGTACCCAAGGCTGTCGTCGACAGTTCGCGGGGCAACGCCGCCGTGGTGTTCAAGCATGTCCCGATCCATGGCGAGGCGTCGCGCAGGGAGGCGTTCGCCGCAGAGTGCGCGGCGGCCCAGGGTGGCAACGATGCGTTCTACCGCATGGCCGGCGCCATCTTCAGTTCGACCGCAGGTAACGGTACCGGGACCGAAAAGCCGCTCGCAGTAATCGCCTCCAGCATCGGCCTGGACGGCGCGGCCCTTTCGCGCTGCATCGACAACCAGGAGCCGCTGCAGAAGGTGAAGGCGGACTTCCGTGAGGCGGTAGAGCTGGGCATCAAGGAAACACCGACCACCATCGTTCGCCATAACCCGAGCAATAGACAAGTAGTTCTTTCTGGCGCCAAGGGGCCCGAAGACATTCTTCGCGCCATGGCGAAACTCGTTCAAGGCAATGGAGCCGCACAATAATGCAGCCAATCGATATCCCCCAATACGTTGATGATCCGCCGCACCTGTTGTTTTGGCAGGCAGATGAAGTTGCTCCCATTGGGATCGGTCTCGTATTCGGTATGTTCACTGGATATGCCGCGGTCTGCACGATAGCGGGCTTCTTGCTGACTCGTTGGTATCGAAAGTACCGCGATGATCACCCCGACGGCTTTATGGTGCACATGATCTATTGGTTCACGGGATATTCCGGTGCAAAGGCGCGCACTATCCCTAATCCATTCATCCGCGAATTCAACTGAGGTCGCCATGCTGTACGGCAAATTCAAAAACACCTATCGCGGGACCATGTCGGAGAACGCCTTTCTTCGCAAGATCATCGTCGCTCTGATCCTGGTGGAGGTACTGACCGTCATCGGTTGGCTGCGCAAAAGTACCGTCGTTGACATGCAGCCGCCGACGCTTGCTGAGCGTGCCTGGGTCGATCAAGACCGCGCATCGGATAGCTACGTCAGCGCTTGGGCACTCTACATTGCCGATCGACTTGGCAACGTTAATCCAAAGTCTGCCGAGATCATTAAGGCGACGCTCGAGCCATTACTTGCCAACGATATTTATCAGGACGTGCTTAACAAGATTGACAGCCAGGTTCGGCAGATTCGCCAAGACCGGGTGACGCTGGAGTTTGAGCCGCGCCAAGTCCTGCAAGATAAGCAGGATGCGACCAAGTACTTCATTGTGGGCAAGTCCAAGATGACCGGTCCGAGCGGCCAGCCTAAGCAACTCGATATGACTTATGAGATTGAGTTGAAGATCAAAAATTATAAGCCGGTCATTGCCTACCTCTCTGTGTATGAAGGTGCGCCGCGCACCGAAGAAGTTAGAAACCGCGAGGCCAAGGCCGCAGATACTCGCAAGCGTTTGGAGCAGCAGCGCAATGAAAACTAACATCCAAACTCTCACGCTGATCGGCGTCGCGCTGTTTTCTTCAGCATCGATCGCCAACGCTCGTGAGCTCAACATCCCACAGACCCCAGTGGCCGAGTCACGCACTCAGGAAATCGCCGCGGTGCCTGGCCGTGACGTCGACCCGGCCGAGTACGGCCTGCAGGAAGCAGACGAGCAGGTGGCGCGCCAGGCTCTGGCCGAGCAGCAGCAGAAGACGCTACCGAGCGCCGCGGCCGCGCAGCCTGCTGTTGCGCCGGCTTCACCCGCATCCACTCCAACGGTGGCCTCCAGTACCGAGCAGAAGCAGGACCAGGTCAAGGCAGCGCCCGCGAAGGCGTCTACCGACCTGGTTCATGTCGCCGGTGGCGGCCGTGATCTTCCCGCGGTCCCGGCCTCGGTCGCCAAAACCTCTGGCGCGCCCGAGGCCGCCGCGCCGCCGGTGAGCTCGCGCCAGGATGTGGTGGTGCAGCCAGGCGTCAACACGATCATCCCTGCGGCGCTGTATCACCTGAATCGCATCGTCACGCCGTTCGAAAATCCGATTGTCCAGACCACGTCTCAGGCAACCATTAAGCAAAAGGGCAACGTGATCTACGTGTCGACCGGTAGCGAGAGCCCGGTGACGATGTACATCACCCCCAAGGACGACGAATCGGTGGCCATCAGCTTGACGCTCGCGCCTCGCAGGGTGCCGCCCATCGAGGCCAATCTGATCATCGGCCAGGTGCCTGGGAGCACCAGTGCGTCCAGCGCCGGTGGCTTCGGTTACGGATCGCGCTACAGCGGGCAGGCCAAGAAGTGGGAGGAGGGCCAGCCCTACATGGAGACCATCAAAGGCATCATGCGCGCCCTAGCCCTGGGCGGTATCCCTAAGGGCTATTCGATGGCCAAGCTGCAGAGCGGCGAGAAGCTTCCCGCCTGCTATCAGCAGGGCCTGAACTTCGACTTCAGCCGCGCCCAGGTGATCATGGGACACAACTTCCGAGTCCTGGTGGGCGTCGCTCAGAACAACGGCCGCGCGCCGATCATGTTCGATGAGACCAGCTGCACGCATCCGTCTCTGGCGGCCGCCGCTGCCTGGCCGCGCAACATGCTCGAAGCCGGTGAAAAGACCGAGGTTTACATCGTCACCCGCGTGGGCGAGGCGCCGGCGGAAGATTCGTCTCGCCCGAGCCTGCTGAACTGAGGAAGGCACCATGATCAAGCAAACATGGGCCAACCTGAGCCCGCAGAAAAAGAAGTGGACCGTCATCGGTGTGGCGATTGGAGGCGTGCTGTTGTTCGTCTGGGGCCTGAGCAGCCTGGGTGGCGAGGTACAGCGCAAGACCAACGCGAAGCCGACGATCACCAACGTCCTGACCGACGCGGATCCCCGTGGGGTCGGGTTGGATTCGCTTAACGCCGAGCAGCGTGCGCAGAGCAAGGAGATCAACGACCTCAAGCTCACGTTGAAGAACCTCATGAATGGCACCCAAGCCCAGCAAGCGACCGCCGCGGGCCTCAAAGAGATTCAGGGGCAAATAGGGGACCTGACGGCACAGCTTGAGGCAACGCAGGCTGCTCAGCAGAAGGCCGATCAGGAAAACCGCGACCTCAGCAAGCAGCTGCAGGAAGCGCAGTCCAAGGCACCGACTCCTGATAAGGCCGCCGAGCTGGAGCGCAAGGCTGCGCAGCAGCAGACGCAGGCGCAAGAGCGCCAGCGCTATGACCGCACGCTGATGGACCCGAACCGCAACCAGGGCAATTTCTTCGCCAACGCTCCGGCGCCGGAAAAGGAGCCTGAGAAGCCGGGCGCAGCGCCCAAGAAGGAAGAGCCGCCGAAGATCATGTCCTACGGGGATGAGGCACCTGCCGAAGATCCCGATGCCGACGCCAAGGAAGAGGACGTCTACCTGCCGGCCGGCGCCATCCTTTCCGGCGCGATCATCACGGGTATCGACGCGCCCACCGGTAACGGAGCACGGAAAGATCCTTTCCCTGTCCTGCTGCGGGTGAAAAAGGAAGCCGTGTTGCCGAACCGCTTCCGCGCAGACGTTCGCGAGTGCTTCCTCATTGCCAGCGCATTCGGCGACCTCTCTTCGGAGCGCGCCTACATGCGGGCTGAGACGATCTCCTGCGTACGTGATGACGGCGGGATCATCGAAAGCGGTATGGACGCCTATGCCTCTGGCGAGGACGGCAAGGCCGGGGTGCGTGGGCGCCTGGTCTCCAAGCAGGGCGCCATCTTGGCTCGCTCGCTGATGGCCGGCTTCATGCAGGGCGTGTCAGACGCATTCAGCGTGCGCCAGGTGCCGAGCATCAGCATCGCCAGCAGTGGCAGCGGTACGAATGGCCGGACGGTATCGCCCGTTTATGAGCAGGCATTCAACTCCCAGGCCATGCAGGGCGCCATGATCGGCGGTACCGGCAAAGCCCTCGAGCGCATCGCGGACTTTTACCTGGAGATGGCCGAGAACCTCTACCCGGTCATCGAAGTGGACGCTGCCCGGGAGATCGACTTCGTCGTCAAAAAGGGTGTGCAGCTCAAGCTGAAAACGCTGAGCAAGAACAAAACCTGAAGCCAGCGGGAGCGCCCAGCTCCCTTCTATTGAACGCCCTGGAAGGGGGTGAATTGCCCCCTTCCAACATCCCTCGCTACGGATACTCAACCTCATGAAAACGAACCTGCGTAAGGCCTTGGGCCTTGCCGCTGCGGCGGCGCTCACCTCGATGATCGGCGGCTGCTCCATGTTGCAGATCGGCTCGTCCGACTACGGCTGTAAGGGCATGCCCGACGGCGTGACCTGTATGTCGGCGCGTGACGTGTACCAACTGACCGAGAACGAGAACTTCCGGCAGATCGTCGACGAGAAGAATGCCCAGAAGGCCGAGGCCGAAAAGCACGGCGGCCACGCTCCGGCGCCGGCGGTGCAGCCGGAAGTAGCGGCCGGCGAGCGCTACGTCGTGCCTCGCCCGGCGCGTGATCCGGTGCCGATCCGCAGCCAGGCCACCGTCATGCGGGTCTGGGTCGCGCCCTGGGAGTCGCAAGCCGGCGACCTGAACGTACCTGGCTTCATTTACACCGAGATCGAACCGCGCCGTTGGGAAGTCGGTACGCCCTCCCTGCGGCCGACGCCTTCGCTGCGTCCGCTTGAATCCCACAAAAAGGCGATCCCCGCCTCGTAACCCCCCCAGCCCTCGTAAGGAGACACAACATGCGCCTGAGCAATCCGGCTAAACCCTTGAGCAACCCGGCCCACCGCGCGCGTCGTCAACGCGACCTGGTCAAGTTCGGCGTCGCCCTGCTGCTCGTCGTGGGCGCATCCAGCGCCATGGCAGGCACCGGCGGTACCGACTTCGACGCTGTCTGGACCACGATCAGTGACTGGATGCAGGGCACCCTCGGCCGCGTCGTCGCCGGCGCCATGGTGCTGGTGGGCATCGTTGGCGGCGTCGTGCGCCAGTCGATCATGGCGTTCGCCACCGGTATCGGCGGTGGGGTCGGCCTGTACAACACCCCGAAGATCATCGAATCGATCATGTCGGCAACCCTGCCGGCCGCCAACGACATGGTGTACAGCGCAGCTCCGCTGCTGCAGATCAACTAGGGAGCCGCCCAGGGCTCACCCCTCTGATAGCCGGCGCATGCCGGCTTTCAGGTATCTGAAACTTGCTCGGGAACCGGCCTGTGAACTGGAAGATTTCGAAGGGACTCGTTGCGCTGCTGTTCGCAGGCCTCGCGCACTACACCAACCAGGTCCAAGCTGCTGAATGCACCGAATCCAATGCGGTGCTGACGCCTGATTCCCGGGCAGTCTTTGCCGGTGAGCAGATCAAGCTCACCTACAGCGCCACGCGCAACAGCTGCACCTCGGCCGGGAGCTACAGCGTCCCGATTCTGATCGGCGCCGGCACGGGCCAGGAAGCAGGCAAGTGCGGCGGCGTCCGTACCAAGGAGGCCGCCAGCTGCAGTGGTACCGTTACGGCTCCAGCCGGCTTCACCGGCCCGCTGGTGCTCACCGTGGGGCAAACGCTCACCGAGGTGATCGTTCAGGCCGCGATCGCGCAGCCGACTGCTCGCGACATCGAAATCTCGGTGGCTGAAGACCAGCCCGCGATCGTGCCGCTCACGTTGGGCGGGGAGGGCGTCACTGCAGAGCAGTTCGAAGTGCTCGATACGCCCGATAGCGCCATTGGCCAGGTCAAGGTTGAGGGCAGCACCCTGACCTTCACCCAGGTGCCCGGGTGGAGCGGCATCGTTGCCTTGCAGTACCGCGGCCGCGATCAGCACGGCACCTACTCCAATACGGCCACCATCCGCATCATCACCACGGGGCGAAACGATCCGCCGGTGGTTATCGCGCAGCCCGTCATCATGACGGAAGACGCGCAAATGACGTTTGAGCCAACGGTGCAGGATCCCGACGCAGTGGACATCTACCGCCTGGTGATCGAAGCACAAGGCAAGGGCGTTGCCGGCGAGGTGCTCGCTGACGGGCACCGCATCAAGCTGACCCCCAAGCCAGACTTCTACGGCCAGGACGTCTTGCGCATCAGCGCTGTGGACGCCGCAGGCGCCAAGAGCGCCGTGGTCGATATCCCAATCACTGTCCAGGGCGTCAACGATGCCCCCGTTGCCCAGCCCATCAGCATCGTGACGGACGAGGACACACCGGGGCGCGCCAAGATCGTCTTCACCGATCCGGATGGCGACGGTCCCTACCAATTTGTCGTGAGCGGCCAGCCGGGCGCGTCGATCGGTGGCTGCGGCCTGGACGGCGACTCCGTGGTCTTCACGCCTGCGCCTGACTGGAACGGCAAGACCACGTGTCAGGTGGCCGTCATCGACGCGGGCAGTGCGGCCTCAGCGCCCGTACCGGTGAGCATCACCGTCACGCCGGTAGCAGACAAGCCAGTGGTCGAGAGCAAGACGGTCACCCTCAACCAGGGCGCTACCAGCAGCTTCACCCTCCAGGTTTCTGACGTAGACGCCAACGACACGGCGACGCTGCGCGCAGTATCTGCGGCAGATCCCGCCTTCGGCAGCGTCAGCTTCACGGGAACGACGGCGAAGGTCTCGCTCAACGCCACATTCGTCGGTACCCGCGAGATTCGCTACGTGGCCAAGGACTCCTTCGGCCTGGACTCGGATGAGGGCGTGATCCTGGTGCGGGTATTACCCGTTGCCCAGGCGCCTGTGGTCGATGCCGCATCTGCCAAGACGGCCATGGAGACGCCGGTCACTGTCGAGCTGACCGCTACCGACCCGAACCACGACGCGCCGCTGACCTTTGCAATTCAGCAGCCTGTCGCTGCGGCAGCAGGAACCGTCAGCCTCGCCGGCAGCCTGCTGACGTTCAAGCCAGCGACCGGCTACTTGGGCACCGCCAGCGCCAAGGTCACGGCGACGGATCCAGGTGGCCTGGTGTCCGCTGCACAGACCATCGCCTTCGAGGTCGTCGGTGACCAGGTCATCGGGACCGATCCAGACAATCCGGACAGCCACACCGTGGTGATCGTCCAGCAACCGGATCCGAGCGTCGGGAAAATCACCACTGAAGGCCTGCGCGTTCGCTTCGTGCCGGTCGACGGCTATGTCGGTACCGCCACCTTCAAGTACAAGTTGCGCGATGCCGCCGGCGCCGAGTCGGCTATCAAGGACGGCGCGATCCAGGTCGACAAGACCAACTACGCCCCCAGCGCGGCGAACGCAGCGCTGGTTGCCAACGAGGGCCAGGCCTCCGCGCCCGTCACACCCGAGGTGGTCGATAAAAACCTCTACGACGCCGGCAAACACACCTTCGCGGTGCCCATTCAGGAGATGCGTGGTACCGCTGAGGTGGTGAACAACCAGCTCGTCTACCATGCCCCCTTTGGCTCGAAGGGCACCACCAGCTTCAAATTCATCGCCCGAGATCCTGCCGGTGCCGAGGTCGTGGGGACCGCAACGGTTACCGTCCGCGGTCGTAACGTCGGCCCTACGCGAGTTGGCCTGAGCCTGGTAACAGAAGAGGGCGTCGAGGTATCCGGTACCCCCACGGTGGTCGATCCCAATCCAGGCGATACCTTCACCTTCGCCGTACCGGCCACTTCCGCGGGCGGCACGGTGAAAGTCCTGAATGGCCAGGTCGTCTACATGCCCAAGCCCGGTTGGACCGGGACCGAGAGCTTCCCCATCACCGCGACGGACGCCGGTGGGGAGTCTGGCAAAGGCACCGTGACCGTGGTCGTCAAGCCACGCAACCTGGCGCCTGAAAGCCTGTCGGGGAGCATCGTGGTGCGCGAGGGTACGGCAAGCGCGCCTTACTACCCACGCATCGTCGACCGCAACGTGGCCGATGCCGGGCGGCATACGCTCCGGCTCGTGCAGCAGGCTACCAATGGGGGCCTGGCCATCGTCGAGAACCGGCTCGTCTACACGCCGGCGGCCAGCTTCGTGGGTAATGATTCCGCCGTCATCGAGGCGACCGATCCTGGCGGCCTGACTGTGCAGGGCACCATTGCGCTGCAGGTCGATCGCTTCAATCTGGCGCCGGTCGCCGCAACCCTGCGCATCAGGACGGTCGAGAACGCCGCCTCCGCCGCGACCCTGCCAAAGGTCACCGATGGCAATGCCTGGGATTCCTTCACCTATGAGGTGGTGGAACAGCCAAAGTCGGGAACCGTGGTGGCCACGGCCGCAGGCTACGTGTATACGCCCGACCCGCATTTCGTCGGTAACGACCTGTTCCGGTTCCGGGTGGTGGATAAGGGCGGCGAGTACGTCGAAGCGATGGCTACCGTGACCGTTGCTCAGCTCAACACCGCGCCGACCGGCCTCACCCCCTCCGTCGTCTATTTCTATGAGGGCGTCGGTGGAAGCCAGCGACTTGCCGCGATCGACGACAACACCTGGGGCTCTCACACCTTCTCCGTGGCCACTCAGCCGGAGCACGGCTACGTGTGGTTCACCGGCGATGAACTGCATTTCAGCACCGACGGCCGCACCGCAACCACTGTCTCTGTCACGGTGACCGATCAGGACGGCGCTGCGGCGACCTTCCCTGTGCGGCTGGCGCCAAGATCCCTCGATGATCCCTTCGACAAGTTGCCGGTCAAGGAGCTGTCCCCAAGCGCATTCAGTACGCCGGCGATCACCAAGGAGTTCACTCACCTGGATGGGCGCCCTGGGCTTGTGATCACCGATCAGCAGGCGCTCGCTGAGCTGGGGACCGACATCATTGCCATGGTCGAGCGCAAGTCGGAGGTTGGCCTGCGCGTCGGCCGTCGGCCGCTGGAGCGCGGCCAGGGTGCGCGCCTGGCCATGGACCGGGTCATGAATCGCTCGCTTGGCGCTGCCGTCGGTGCGCTGCAAAGTGGCGCCGCCGGCCATGGCCGCATTCTGCTGGCACGGGCCGATTTGACCGGTACCGTCTATGCCGTCCCGTTCGAAGTATGGAAGCTCACCGGTGAGCTCAAGGCGACCCCGGCGACGATCGGCCTGGGGCTAGAGTCGGCCCGGATCCAGTTCTCAGCCTCTAACTCGGTGTGCACCAACACCGTCAGGGAAGTCTCGGCGCGCGACAGCAACCCCTATGACAAGCCGGTGTGCCTGTTGCAGTTCACCAAACCGATGCCTGAGGCCAAGGATCTGTCCAGCGACGGTCTGCTGCTGCAGCAGGGCTTCGCCGCGGAGGCGGGCACCTATTCCGTCGAAGCAGCTGCCTACATCGTCGACGACAAGGGCGAGAAGAGCCTGCTGGCGACCTATCCCACCCAGGTGAACGTCGTGCCCATGGCGGGCGCCGTGAAGATGACGTCGAAGTACCCGATGGATACCGTCTATGCCCAGGTCCAGGACCTGGACATCGAGTTCGTCCAGAGCGCAGGACCGACGTGCGACCTGACGGTAATCGAGCGCCGGGCAATCACGTCCGCGGCCTCCTATACGACCCGGCCGACTTGCCTGGTCGAATGGACCGAAATCCCGCCAGGCCTTGCCATACGGGAGAACTGGGAAAAGCCAGTGCTGCGCGGCGCGGCGACGATGCTCGGAAGCAACCGGATCGCCTGGAAGCTTTCGTCGTTCACGCCCAGCGGCAAGAAGATCGATCTTGGTACCGACCAGTTCGTCTTCACCGCGAAGCAGCCGACGGCTCCGGTGGTGACCTACAAGGGGGCGCAGCAGCTCGGCAATACCCTCCTGGCGGCGCCTATCAGTGGCGGCTATGCCGGTGATGCGACCGTGACCGCGGTCAGCGCGCGGCTGACACTCAAGCACAACCTGAACCAGGGCGACTCGATCACCGAGG
>Ga0157365_10000025_pt1 | contig 87194 bp, 76 predicted proteins | sample AttsexASBM3_FD_111478 | JGI IMG/M metagenome (GOLD analysis project Ga0157365, IMG submission 111478) | Fungus gardens microbial communities from leaf cutter ant in Ribeirão Preto, State of São Paulo, Brazil - Atta sexdens ASBM3 | ecosystem: Host-associated > Fungi > Mycelium > Unclassified ...
GCAGAGCAGAGCAGAGCAGAGCAGAGCAGAGCAGAGCAGAGCAGAGCAGAGCAGAGCAGAGCAGAGCAGAGCAGAGCAGAGCAGAGCAGAGCAGAGCAGAGCAGAGCAGAGCAGAGCAGAGCAATTTTACTTGCGGATTGACAAATCGTCAAGAGGAAAACCTGATCATTTGTATCTCCAGTCCGGGAGAAGACCGACCTTTTTCAACAATGATGCTGTCCTCCACTCAGGACCTTCACCTTCTTCACGGAGGCCAATGCTTTCCAATGTTCCTTTACGACAAGGAGGACAATCAATGAGCACTTCTCAAGGGAGCCTCTTTGAACAAAGCCCTGCTCAACCACGCCTTGTACGACGTGAAGCCATTACAGATGAAGGACTGAAGCACTTTCAGGATGCTTATCCGGGACAGATCATCAGTAAGAGAGACCTGTTCTACTACGTCTACGGTCTCCTGCACTCACCGGACTATCGGGAGCGCTATGCCGATACCCTGCGGAAAGAGTTACCGCGCATTCCCCGCGTGAAGACATACGACGATTTCAAAGCCTTTTCCGATGCCGGGCGTAGATTGGGAGAAATGCACGTCAATTTCGACAGCCAGCCAATCTATGAAGGCGTCAAGATCGATACGGGAAACAAACGTCTATCCGGTGACGACTATCGTGTGACCAAGATGAAATACGGCAAGGGCAAGGACAAAACCGTCCTGCACTACAACGATAGCATCATCGTCACAGGCATCCCACTGGAAGCCTACGAGTATGTCGTAAACGGCAAGCCCGCTCTGGACTGGGTGGTCGAGCGCCAGTGCGTCAAGACGGACAAGGATAGCGGCATCGTCAACGATGCCAATGACTGGGCCATCGAAACCATGGGAAACCCGCGTTATCCTTTGGAACTCTTCCTGCGGGTTATCACAGTCAGCCTGGAAACCATGGCGATTGTGAACGCCCTGCCAAAGCTGGAGCCCCTCGAAAACTGAAATTCTTTTCTTCTCAGTTCAAATGGCTCTCGTACCGTTCAAGCCATTTGAACTCCCAACGTCACAAATATCTCTGCCCTGCCCTATCCACACACTGGTGCGAACGGGTTCCGAATAGTTGTCATATCGAAGACGGAAAAGCCGTCCTGCATATCCTCGGACAGCACCGTCTCGTGCCCGTTTTCGATGGCACAGGCCAGGATCATGCTGTCATAGGTCTGCAAGCCATAACGGCGCACAATCGCCCAACCTCGTGCATAAACGCCTGTTGTCAGGTCATGCACCGTGGTCAAACTTCTGATGTCAGAAACAAGTTCCCCGATATCATCCAAAAACAGTTTCGTCTTACGCCGGAGCGTATTCGTCATCTCGTTGAGGGACTGAACAGAGATATGACAATCCGATTGGCGTAACAGGTCAACGGCAATGCGCATTTTCTCCGCGTCCTGCTCCATGCAGGCATAGAGCAGGATATTGGTGTCGAGAAAAACAGACATGCTCAGTCTTGAGGACGTTCGAAACGGAAATCCTTAGGCAATTTCCGGCCTATCGTTTTGAGAGACTGCAAAGCCTCTTCATGGCTTTTCAGGCGAGAAAAGACGGCTTCGACGTTGTCACCTTCCTGCAAGCCAAGCTGGCGCACGATATGGGCAGGAATACGAACCGCAAGGCTGTTTCCCCATTTTGAAACCTGCATGATGCCCTCCCTTAATGGATAAACATTTATATATTTTAGATATCCGTCCCTCTGCAAGGGAAATCCGCTCTCATAGAGAGGCTTGCCTTACCAGAATGTTTGCCAGAGAATGGGACCAGATTTGGTCACGGAAAGACTGGCGTCGGCGTTTTCGACGTATTTTCAAGGGTTTGGCTGCGGGACGCGTCCCGCAGCACTAGGTTCGAGTCCCGCAGCTCGCACCACATCACAGGCCGGATCCGAAAACCGGGCGGCAGAAATAAAAATTTTTCAGAAATAATATGAGCCGGGTGGGACTCGAACCCACGACCATTCGATTAAAAGTCGAATGCTCTACCGGCTGAGCTACCGGCTCACAAAACGCCGCGCCACCCGAAAGCACGCGATCTGGCGCCTCGGGTACAGCACGGCGTCTGCTTCGTCAACCGTGGAAGGTCACGAAGCCGGATACATCTTCACGATCACATCCGGGTCCTTGACCATGCCGGAACCACCAGAACCACGCTTGATCTGGTCGATATGCTCCATGCCCTCAACCACCTGGCCTGCAATGGTATACTGGCCGTCCAGCGAAGGCACCTTCTCGAACATGATGAAGAACTGGCTGTTCGCCGTGTTCGGACTCATCGTCCGCGCCATGCCCAGCGTGCCACGCTCGAACTTGGCCTCGGTCGTAAACTCCGCCTTCAGGTCCGGCAGGGAACTGCCACCCGTCCCGGTCCCGGTCGGATCACCACCCTGCGCCATGAACCCCTCGATCACACGATGAAACTTCACCCCATCGTAAAACCCCTCGGAAGCCAGCGTCCGCAAACGCTCCACCGCCAGAGGCGCCAGATCCGGGCGCAGCTCAATCACAACCTTGCCGGTCTTCAGCTCCATCACGAGCCGATTGGAAGTCTCAGACATTCTTCATTCCTTTCCGTCACAGCAGCAGCGCATCAACCCGCCAGCCGTTCCCGCAACAGGGCCGCAATCCCGGGCGGCACGAACCCCCCGACATCACCACCCATCCGCGCAATCTCCTTCACGATCCGGGACGCCGTGGAGCGATGCTGCTCTCCCGCCAGCAGAAACACCGTCTCGATATCCGGCGCAAGCCGCTGATTGACGCCAAACATCTGCGTCTCGAAATCGAAATCCCCCATCGCCCGCAAACCGCGCACGATACACCCCGCCCCCTGCGCCCGCGCCGCATCCACCAGCAACGCCTCGAACCCGATCACCTCCACACGCGCCGCATCCGGCACATGAGCCTCAACCGCAGCCCGAACGCTCGCCACACGCGTCTCGAACCCCAGCAAGGGCCGCTTCGCCTCATTACGCGCCACGGCAATCACCAGCCGATCGAACAGCGACACGGAACGCACAATGATATCCAGATGCCCGAACGTGATCGGGTCGAACGTACCAGGATAAAGCCCGACCCGTTCAGCCATCGGAAGGTGCATCCGGCGCAGGATCCGCGTCCGGCGCATCATCCGGCCCCGTCACATCCGTCACCTCGTCCAGCGCCTCGTCATCCTCCTCGGACTCCATGACCGGGAACACGCTCGCCACCCGCTCCGACCCGCCAACCCGGAACAGCGTCACACCGCTCGCCTGCCGCGCCATCACCCGCACCTGCCCGACCGGCACCCGAATCAGGCGCCCAACATCCGTCACCAGCATCACATCCGTCCCTGGCAACGTAGGCAAGGTCGCCACAACCTCCTTGCTCCGGCGGGACGCCACGAACGTCATGTTGGAAATCCCCTGACCACCACGCCCGCTGACGCGATAGTCATACGCGGAAGACCGGCGGCCAAACCCGCCATCCGTCACCGTCAGCAGAACTTCCTCCGCCGCTTCCAGCTCGGCAAACCGCTCCGCCGTCAACGCCGCATCCCCGGACACGACATCCGAATCGTCATCCGCAACGACAGCCTCGGGCTCGTCACCCTCAGCCTCAGCCTCCACCAAAGCCGCCTCGGCCCGACGCTTCGCATTCGCCATCCGCAAATACGCCGCACGCTCCTCAACGCTCGCATCCACATGGTTCAGCACGCAGAGCGAATTGACCTCATCCGCCTCGCCCAGACGAATACCGCGCACCCCCGAACTGTCACGTCCCGCAAATACACGCAGCGTCTCATCCGTGATCTGGAACCGGATGCACCGCGCCAGACGCGTCCCCAGGAACACATCCTGTCCCTCGCGGCACGTCGCCACCCCGATCAGCCGATCCTCCTCATCCAGCTTCATCGCAATCAGCCCGGACGCCCGGATATTGCGGAAATCGCTCAGCCGGTTGCGGCGCACATTCCCGCTCGCCGTTGCGAACACCAGATGCAGATTCTCCCACAAATCCTCATCCTGCGGCAGCGGCAACACCGCCGTGATCGCATCGCTCCCCAGATCCGGAAGCAGATTGATCAGCGCCCGGCCCTTCGCCGTCGGGCTGGCCTCCGGCAACCGCCAGACCTTCTCCCGATACGCCTTCCCACCGGAGGAGAAGAAAATCACCCATTGATGCGTATGCGCATTGAACGACCGCACGATCACATCATCCCCACGACGCCCCGCCGCAGTACGACCACGCCCACCACGATTCTGTGCCCGGAACACATCCAGCGGCGTCCGCTTGATGAAACCGTCCCGCGTGATGGTCACAACCATCTGCCCAGGCTCGATCAGGCTCTCATCCGTCTGATCGCCAACGATATTGGAAATCTCGGTCGCACGCGGCGTCGCAACCTCCGCCCGCGCCAGAACCAGCTCCTCACGCATCACTTCCATACGGCGGATATGGCTACCGATAATCTCCAGCAACGCATTGATCTTCACCGCGACTTCATCAAGCTCGCTGTTGATCTTCTCACGCTCAAGCCCGGTCAGGCGCTGCAACCGCAACTCCAGAATCCCGCGCGCCTGCGCCTCCGTCAGCCGAACCTTGCCATCGATGATGACATTGCCCTCATCATGGATCAAAGCCAGCAGCGGCTCCACTTCGGACGCATCCCACTCCTGCGCCATCAGATCAGCCCGCGCCGTCGCCGCATCCGGCGCCCCGCGAATGATCGCAATCACCCGGTCGATATTGGCAACCGCCAGTACCAGACCCACCAGCAGATGCCCACGGTCCCGCGCCTTGTTCAGATCGAACCGCGCCCGCCGCAGAATCACATCCTCACGGAAGCGGATAAACGCCTCCAGAACGTATTTCAGCCCCATCAGCTTCGGCTGGCCGTCATCCAGCGCCAGCATGTTCACGCCGAAAGACGTCTGCAACTGCGTGAAGCGATAAAGCTGGTTCAGCACCACCTCAGGCGTCGCATCCCGCTTGATCTCGATCACGATCCGCATCCCGGACCGGTCGCTCTCGTCACGGATATCCGCAATCCCCTCGACCTGCTTGGACCGGACCAGTTCGGCAATCCGCTCCTGCAACGTCGATTTATTCACCTGGTACGGAATCTCCGTCACCACGATCGCCCGGCGATCCTTCCGGACCTCTTCGATCTCCGCCCGCGCCCGGATCATGATCGACCCGCGCCCGGTCTCAAACGCGGACCTGATCCCCGCGCGCCCCAGAATAATGCCGCCCGTCGGGAAATCCGGCCCCGGCACGATCTGCATCAGATCGTCCAGCGTCAGATCCGGATTCTGGATCAGCGCCAGCGTCGCATCGATAATCTCGCCCGGATTATGCGTCGGAATGTTCGTCGCCATCCCGACCGCAATGCCGGACGCACCATTGACCAGCAGATTCGGGAACGACGCCGGAAGCACTTTCGGCTCCTGCTCGCTCTCATCGTAATTCGGCTGAAAATCAACCGTATCACGGTCGATATCGTCCAGCAGGAACGACGCGGACCGCGCCAGACGCGCCTCCGTATACCGCATCGCCGCCGGGCCATCCCCGTCGATCGACCCGAAATTCCCCTGCCCGTCGATCAGCTTCACCCGCATGGACCAGGACTGCGCCATACGCACCATGGCGTCATAGATCGAACTGTCACCATGCGGATGGAACCGGCCCATCACGTCACCCACGGCACGCGCCGCCTTGCGATAGACCTTGTCATGCGTGAACCCGCTCTCACGCATGCCATACAGAATCCGCCGATGCACCGGCTTCAACCCATCCCGCACGTCCGGCAAGGCACGCGAAACGATAACCGACATCGCATAGGCAAGATAGGAGGAGCGCATCTCCTCCTCAATCGTCACCGGCATCATGTCGGAAGGAACAGGCGCGTTCAAAGGATCAATCGAATCGGTCAAGGTCAGTCCGTCATGTCGTGGTCAAGGCAGCCGCGAAACCATCCGCGACCGGGGAAAGTCAAAACTCACCCCACCGGCGATCAGGCCAGCATCCACACCATACCACATTCCCAGAACCATTCCATGCCAACACACGGTGCAGAAGCTTCCCAGTCAGAACGTCTCGCGCACGAGAGAGAGAAACTGCAACTGCACACCTTCCTCTTCCGTCGTCACAACATCGAATCGGCCAAAGCCATCGGGAACATCCGCACCATAAAAATACAGCTCGGCCACCCTTCCTCTCAGCTCCAACCATATCTCACGCCCGTCCTCCAAGCGAAGACAACAGGAGTGTTCAATATCGGCAAAACTGCTCACAATCACAGTACCACCACACCTGTCCGGCAACATGATCCAGATCGGTGCAAGCGGCAGCACCCAAAGGCCATAGTCACGAACAAAATGTGGCAGCGCACGGACCACATGCCATGTCAGTTCCTGATCTGGATTGCCACCGATCAATACCTGCTGATGCGTTAGTGCATTCGGCCCATGCAGTATCTGCTTCTCCTGATCCGGCAACCAAAGCAGAGCATCATCTAAAATAGGCTGCCACCGGCTCTCATGCCACTGGACATGCCCGGAATGAAAAGCCCGGCATAAAACTTCAAAATTCCTGATCCTACACAGACGTTCCCGTGTCAGCCCGGATTTGACCGAACGTTCTGAAATCAGCGAACCATACTCAACCAAAAAATTCTTGTGAAAGAATTTCGCATCCAGATCCGAAACGCTATGAACAAACGTTCGCCCAATCGTCTTCTCGTCAATTTCCTCAAAAAGGAATGCTGGCGTCCAGTCATAATAATCAAGATGATCGCAATATTCGATCAGCGATCGGGCACGAAGCCTGTGCTTCTTGATTGTGTTAGCCTGCACAACCTCGCCGATCGGCCAACCCGTCAGCTTCGACTCACGCCGTAGCCTGGACATGGCAAGCCGCTCCTGAACGATGGCGTCAAGCGCCCGCCTGGAATAAAAAGCAACGCAGAAAAGGCCCTTTTCAATATATGCGTCCGTATCATAATAACCACGGCATCCATCGATCCAGGTCCAGTTATGATTGGGCATTGAAATAGGATGATAAACTATATCTATACCCTCGTTGATCATATCTAGAAGTATATCGCCGAGATCGTTATAAACCCCAACGTCCGCTTCTACGACACACACATATTCATATTCCGGATGGCAAATTGCGAACAGATTCTGTTGATAGTCGCCATTATACCAATGGCCACCGAATTCAGCCATCTGATGCTCAAACCCCAGCTCCTCAAGCGCGCTTAATGGAGTCAGAAACACGCGCTGTTCATTCACGATATGATCTGGCAGTTCAGGCACACGGCCTGTCGTGTCGTAAACGATAAAGAGGTCAGCGGCCCCCACCCGGCTTTTGCAGAGAAAAAATGCCTGCTCGACCGCTGGTGTCCATGAGTAAGTCTTAAAAAGAACAGCGGTTTTCATGAGGTCTGACTATCTGGCATATGAAAATGGCCCACAGGTGGGCCGAAATGATACATATCGGAAAACGTTTGCCTCAGGATCCCTGCGTTTTTTCCGCTTTATGGCTTAGAACCGCATTGACGTAATCCGTCATAGCCTGATGCTTCACATGTGCATTCCAGAAATGAACAAATCCTTTGGGATGCGCCGGATCGATTGCAAAATCAGGGCCGCCGATCTGGGTGCGCTCCGAAACGGGAGAAGGTGAAAAATCGCGCATTTTGTAAAGAATATAGTTCAATACACTCTGATCATAGAACGAAATCGAATGACGGCCGCTTTCCGTGGTGTAGGCAAACATGGAGGTAAAGCCTGCACGTAAATACCTTGCATGATCATCCATATTCGGGACCATCAACAATCCACCATTGAAACCCGGGACGTTCTCAAGGGGAAAAGGATCTTCCTTGTAAAGTCCCGCACCTGTGTGTTCAGCTTCTTTCATCACATGAAACGGCTCTACCTGCGCACTGCACTGGCGAGACAAGGCAGACTCTATAAGAAACGGGCGAATGTCCGCGTCGAAAACAATATCGACATCCGAATACAGGATCGGCTGATATTGATCCAACAGCGTGCTGTTAAAGATCGAAAGTCGCGCACCCACATAATCAAGCTGGTCCGCCGCCTCCATACGCACTACTCGAATCTTGTCCTGCAAGCGTGGCCCAGCCAACATCCGGAGATGATGCTCATCCACGTTGCCAACTACAACAATATCATCATGATAATGCGAAAGTCGGTCCAGGCTCAGCATAGACGCTTCATATTGCTTCAGGGCATTTCCATGCCCAAAAACCACAAGCAGCAGCACAGGGTTGAACAAAACTGCCTCATGCGCCTTCCATCCCTCGAAAAAGATGAAGCTTTTCGCATCTTTCCGCAGCGCCACCACACTTAAGAAATGGTCTACGGAAATATTCCATTTTCCAAAAACCACTGAAAAGAAACTGGAGTTGAACGGATTGTATTCCGTCAGTTCACTACCGCCGTTAACAATCCATCTGTGTCTCAGTACTCTGGACGCTGCCTCGACAACATCAAGATCGTAAAGCCGGAAGCTCTCCCACAGGTTACAGCCCTCCGATACAAAATCGACTGTTCCCATATGGTTGGCACGCATAAAGTAGCCGTTATGAAGAAATCCATAGGTGTCATTCTCACCGTTATAGAGTCTTTGCAGATTCCCGTTCGGAACAGCCCGATCCATCAGTCCTGTTTCAAAATCGAACCAGTGCAGCGTATCAGACTGAACCGTCAGAGACCAATGCTCGCCAAACGGTATTACACAGACGACTTTCGAAAAATCGTCAACATGATGGATATGACGCTGAACAATACGGCCCCGTTCCAAATAAAGGACCTTGAACTCATGCGTCACAATCGCTTTCATCATTCCACCTTACTTCAAGTCTGCCATTAAAACCCTTGCAAACCTTTGTTTCATGAATAAAGGCCCGGCAACAGAGCCATAATGACGGATAACGCTTTTAAAACGGAATCTCGTCATCCAGATCGTTATCGCTCGGCGCATCCCAACCGCCGGAGTTCCCCCCACGGGAAGAACCACCCCCGCCACCAGTCCCACCACGCGGCGCACCAATCTGTCGCGGCGCCCCGTCATCCCGGCCATAGCCGCCCCCACCGCCGCCACCATAACCCCCACCATCGCCATCCCCACCACGATTGCTATCGATCAACACCAGATCCCCCCGGAACCGGTCGATCACAACCTCGGTCGTATAACGCTCCTGCCCGGACTGGTCCGTCCACTTGCGGGTCTGCAACATGCCCTCGAGATAGACCTTGCGTCCCTTCCGCAGAAAACGCTCCGCCACATCCGCCACGCGCTCGTTGAAAATCACCACCCGGTGCCATTCCGTGCGCTCCTTGCGCTCCCCGGAAGCCCGATCATTCCACGTCTCGCTGGTCGCAACCGTCAAGGACACGATCTTGGTGCCGGACTGCGCATTCCGAACCTCCGGATCCTTGCCCAGGTTCCCCACCAGGATCACCTTGTTAACGCTTCCAGCCATCATACACCTTAAAGAATTGCGTCCACATCATAACGATGCCTCGCGCCCTTATAAACCCTAAGCACAAACCTCGCCACCTCCCCCTCTCCTCCCGCCCCACAGTGCCGCCGGAACCAGCCCGGCAGCACAGACCGGAAACTCAGTGCAGAACCGGATTCCCAACGCCGTCCACCCAGTTCGCCCCATTCCAGGACGCCAGCAACCCCGTCGCATGGCTGCCGCTCGCCCGCGCCGTGGAATAACAGTCGGAGCAGAAAAAGACCTGCCCGACCGAAGGCCCGCCCGGCGCCGCGCCAAACGTCATCGCCCCCACAACCACGCCACCAGCCGCCGAAACCAAACCACTCATCGTCGCACTCCCCCCGTAAAGCCCGTTCACCCCCCGAATATTCGCACCACCCCCAACCTGCGTTCCCACAACCCAGTCCCCCTGCTCCGTCGGATAAAGCTGCGCCGTCGCCTGCCCGGCCGATCCCGTCGCAAACAGGCCCTGGCCCGCAAGCGTCAGCGGGCTGGTCATCGTCAGACCATCCGAAATGGTGACAGCCCCGCCACCACCAACCGACAAACCGCAATTCGCCGCATACCCACACAGCGCAATCCCGCCATACTGCCCACCATGATCGAACTCGATATCCGCCTCCCGGCTCCCACCCAAAGACCCCTGCGCCCCATCAACCACCAGCCCGATATGCAGAACCGCACTCAACCAGCCGTTCGCCCCCTCATTCTCCCGGGCCATATGCGTCACAATCCGCATGTCGTTCGCACCATCCGCAAACGCATCGAGCTCCGACATCACCACATCCGGATCGTTCGTGGATGAACCCGCATTCCCCCGCACCAGAAAACTGTTCGCCTTGATCACATTGTCATTCGCCCCCTCGTCAATCAGAAGATGATTGGGCATCACGCCAGACAGATTCAGATCATAACTGTCGGACGTCAGCACCGAAGTCGGCGCATTGGACATCAGCGGCGTAATCGTGATCCCATGCAGGGAAACACTGTTCGGGCGCGATTCATTGGACACGAACATGTCCATCTCCTCCCCCTCCATCGCATGAATCAGGCTCTGTGTATTGCCATCCGCCTGAGACCGCGTTCCATCATACGTCATGAACACGTTACGCGCGAACATCTTGGTCCCCTGCCCCACGAACAGAACCGGCGTGCCATAGCCGGACCAGTACGTATCCAGATGCGCCCGATCCACCGCCGGAACCTGCCCGGACTGCCCCGTCCCCCCACCCGGCACATCCCACGCATACACGTTGATCGTCCCACCATCCGACGAAACGGAAGACACAATCCCGGCATACATCATCTTCACCGGCAACTGCCCATTCACCGCCACAGGCTGGGCCGAAACACTGTTCGAATTGGTCACCAGATACATGCCGGGATGAATCAGCGCCTGCTGCGCCGCCGTCAGCGGCCGGGCCAACACGGCCGACTGCGCCGTATAGGACGCCACCGACAGAACCATGCGCGCCGGCTGATTCGTCGCCCCCTCATAAAACCCGACGAGATCAAACCCCCCCATCCCGACAAGCGCCGAAGCCCCCCCACGCGGATCCTGCCCTGAAATCCCGGCCCGATCCGTATAGTCCGCCCCCGTCATCAGGCACAGCCCGCACCCCATGTTGAACGGCCCATAAGGGTCGGCCTGCACATTCAACTGCTGCGGCAGACCATTCACGTTCGTCCCCGGAACCGAAAGCGGCAGCCCCCCCAGCAACGCCGTCTCATACCCACGGAACATGTCCGGCGCCGGATCAACGCCAAACTGCGCACTCGGCACGAACTGCCCGCCAACCGTGGCCCCCGCACTCAACACCCCCACATGCGCCAAAGCCGAATTGATCGGCGCCACCATCGTCCCCGTCGCATCCGTCGCGGCAGGACACGCCAACGCCTTGCCGGAAGCATCCAGCCCACAGGCCTGCACCATCACGGTCGTCCTGTGAAAAACCCCATCCGCCCCCTTGTAAGCCGGAACCGCCACGCTCCCATCCGGCAACACACCCGATGTCACGGTGGTCTCCATCCACTTCCCGGCATCGGAACGATATGCAAGCGGAACGGAATCCTGCGCAACCCCGGCAACCGGCAGCCCGACCGCCACCAGTAACCCCAACCATCTCTGATACATGATCCACACCCAATCCAGAGGACAGGCGCACATACGCAATCCCAGCGCACATGACAGCCCGGCCGACTTCCCAATCAAATTGTCTCTGAAACCACCATTCGCAGAACGACAGCCACCACACGGTCGGCAATCGGCATCAACTCAGAATGCATTTCTGGAATAATAGCCGCTCCCTACCACATCACGCGCGAAATCGCAACGACGCCGCATCACACGCCCCCCTTGAACATGAACATCTCATGAACGATATTTCCCCCACCCGCACTCAACCATCCCCCCTCCCTGACGTTGAGTGACCACCTCCTCCAACGAACCGGTGCCCATGTCCGCGAACGCTCCCACCCCCTACAACCAGTCCATCCGCGTCCGCGGCGCCCGCGCCCATAATCTCAAGAACATCGACGCGGACATCCCGCGTGACCAGCTCACCGTCATCACCGGCCTCTCAGGCTCCGGCAAATCCTCCCTCGCCTTCGATACCATCTACGCTGAAGGCCAGCGCCGCTACGTGGAAAGCCTCTCCGCCTACGCCCGCCAGTTCCTCGAACTCATGGGCAAACCGGACGTGGACTCGATCGAAGGCCTCTCGCCCGCCATCTCCATCGAACAGAAAACCACCTCCAAAAACCCACGCTCCACCGTCGGCACGATCACCGAAATCCATGACTACATGCGCCTCCTCTGGGCGCGCGTCGGCATCCCCTACTCCCCCGCCACCGGCCTCCCCATCGAGGCCCAGTCCATCACCCAGATGGTCGAACGCGTCATGGCCATGCCCGAAGGCACCCGCCTGATGCTCCTCTCCCCCGTCATCCGGGACCGTAAGGGCGAATACCGCAAGGAACTCGCCGAACTCCAGCGCAAGGGCTTCACCCGCGTCAAGATCGACGGCGAACTGCACGACATCGCGGACGCCCCCAACCTCAATCGCAAACTCCGCCACACCGTCGAAGTCGTGATCGACCGCATCGTCGTGAAGGATGGCATCCAGTCCCGCCTGGCGGACAGCTTCGAAACCGCCATCGCCCTGTCGGACGGCCTCGCCTACGCCGAGGAAGTCAAACGCGACGGCCACGCCGAACCCCCGGCCCACGTCGTCTTCTCCTCCCGCTTCGCCTGCCCCGTCAGCGGCTTCACGCTGGAGGAAATCGAACCCCGCCTGTTCTCCTTCAACGCTCCGATGGGCGCCTGCCCCGCCTGCGACGGCATCGGCACCGAAACCTATTTCGACGAAAACCTCATCGTCCCCGACATCCGCCTCTCCCTCGCCGAAGGCGCCATCGCCCCCTGGTCAGACGCCAAAACCGTCTGGTACGACCAGACCCTCACCAGCCTCGCCAGCCACTTCGACGAAAAAACCACCACCCCCTGGTCGAAACTCAAACCCGAAACCCGAAACGGCATCCTCAACGGAACCGAGGAAATCGTCACCTTCACCTACAGGGACGACCGTAAAAGCTACCAGCTCAAAAAACCTTTCGAAGGCGTCATCAACAACCTCCGCCGCCGCATCACGGAAACCGACAGCATGTGGGTGCGGGAGGAACTCTCCCGCTACCAGTCGGACAAACCCTGCCACGCCTGCCACGGCGCACGCCTCAAGCCCGAAGCCCTCAGCGTCCGCGTCAACAACAGCAACATCGCACAGGCATCGGACCTCACCATCCGCCGCGCCCTCGGCTGGTTCGAAACCGTCGAAGCCACACTCACCCCCCAGCGCGCCGAAATCGCCCGTCGAATCCTGCGCGAAATCCTGGACCGCCTGCGCTTCCTCAACGATGTCGGGCTGGATTACCTCACCCTCTCCCGAGGCTCCGCCACCCTCTCCGGCGGCGAAAGCCAGCGCATCCGCCTCGCCTCCCAGATCGGCTCCGGCCTCACCGGCGTCCTCTACGTGCTGGACGAACCCTCCATCGGCCTGCATCAGCGCGACAACGAACGCCTCCTCGGCACGCTGGACCGCCTGAAAAAACTCGGCAACACCGTCATCGTCGTCGAACATGATGAAGACGCCATCCGCGCGGCGGATTACCTGATCGACATGGGGCCGGGTGCGGGCACCAACGGCGGCAACGTCATTGCCGCCGGAACCCCGAAACAGGTCGCCGCCAACACGCACAGCATCACGGGAGACTACCTCTCCGGCCGCCGCTGCGTCCCCGTCCCCGAACAGCGCCGACCGATCGACAAAAAACGTATGCTCACCCTCAGGAACGCACGCGGCAACAACCTCCACAACATCGACGCCAGCTTCCCCCTCGGAACCTTCACCGTCGTCACCGGCGTCTCCGGCGGGGGCAAATCCACCCTCGTCATCGACACGCTCTACAAGGCCCTGTCCCGCTCCCTCATGGGGTCCAGCGCCACCCCCCTCCCTTACGACACCATCGACGGCATCGAACTGCTCGACAAGATCATCGAGATCGACCAGTCCCCCATCGGGCGCACCCCCCGCTCCAACCCCGCCACCTACACGGACCTGTTCACCCCCATCCGGGACTGGTTCGCCGAAATGCCGGAAGCCAAGGCGCGCGGGTACAAATCCGGCCGCTTCTCCTTCAACGTCAAGGGCGGCCGCTGCGAAGCCTGCCAGGGCGACGGCGTCCTGAAAATCGAGATGCACTTCCTGCCGGACGTCTTCGTCACCTGCGATACCTGCAAGGGCAAACGCTACAACAGCCAGACGCTGGACGTGAAATTCCGCGGCAAATCCATCGCGGACGTCCTCGCCATGACCGTGGACGAAGCCAAACCTTTCTTCAGCGCCGTCCCCCGCATCCACGATCGCCTCGCCATCCTCCAGCGCGTCGGCCTCGGCTACGTCACCCTCGGGCAACAGGCCACAACCCTCTCCGGCGGCGAAGCCCAACGCGTCAAACTCTCCAAGGAACTCGCCAAACGCGCCACGGGCCGAACCCTCTACATCCTGGACGAACCCACCACCGGCCTGCACAGCGAAGACGTCCGCAAACTCCTCGAAGTCCTCCACGCCCTCGTGGATCAGGGCAACACCATCATCGTCATCGAACATAACCTCGACGTCATCAAAACCGCCGATTACCTGATCGATATCGGCCCCGAAGGCGGCGAAGGCGGCGGACGCATCGTCGCGCAAGGCACCCCGGAAGATATCGCCGCCACCCCGGAAAGCCACACCGGACGCTTCCTCGCCCCCCTGCTCCCAACCGCGCAGGTCACCCCGAAACCTGTCAGAAAGACCAGAAAACGCGCCTGACCCGGACTCTCCAGGCTCTCCTCGAACACCCCAGGCGACCGGAAAATAGGCCTCCGGTCCCAAAAGCCATATCAGCAGGCACGTCAGACAGAAACCGTTACCCCGTGCCGCCGCGCAAAGCCCTCAAGGGCGTCGAGATAACCAAGACGCTCCCCCTCCGGAATCCACGCAGCCTCGAACGCATTGCGGCTGATCCGCACAAGCTCCTCCGGCGTCAGGGCAGCTGCCTCCTGCGCCATGGCGAAACTTTCCGTCATATAGACGCTCCGCATATATCCCGGATCATCCGAATTGAAGGTGATCTTCAGCCCCGCCGCCATCATGTCCCGAATATCCTTCCGGGACCGGCCAGGGCGAACCACCTCGTTCGGAAACGGGCAGAGCGTGAACGTCACATCCCGATCCCGCGCCATCGCAATCAGTTCAGGCCTGTCCAGAACATTCAGCCCATGATCCACGCGCCGGCTGCCAATGTCCTGAAGAGCCTGCCGGATATGCTCGTGCGTATTCTCCTGATCGAGATCGCAATGCAGGGTCAGATGCAGCCCCAGCGCCTCCGCACGCGCGAAAATATCCGCGAACTTGGCAGGCGGATTACCCCTTTCATTCGAATCCAGCCCGACCCCGACGATCCGGCTCCGTCCCGGCCTCTCCAGATAAGGCAGCGCTTGCGCAAACGCCTCTTCAGCCGATTCCAGGCTCATTTCCCGAACGAAACACAGGATGAGACTGGACCGGACGCCAAACATACGCTCCGCATCCTCCTGCGCCGCATTCAGACTCCGGATGATCGTACCGAATGCCACGCCACGCCGAAGATGAAGCTGGGGATCGAAAAACATCTCGGCATACAGAACGGTCTGCCGGGCCACCTTCTCCAGATAGGAAAAACAGAGATCGTAGAAATCCTCTCCAGTCCGCAGAAGATCGACCCCTTCATAATACAGCGCAAGAAAGGATGGCAGATCATGATAGATATATCCCTGCCTGATCTCGTCCTCCGTGCTGAACCGCAGGGGATGCCCGTTGCGGTTCGCCAGCCTGATCTTCAGATCGGCTTCCAGCGTGCCCTCCAAATGAACATGAAGCTCAGCCTTGGGCATTGTCTCCAAAAACTCCCGAACAGACGGATCAGGCATAAAGACAAACTCCCAGCTATCGCAAAAGGACATCATGCACGGCTGAAACGATTCAACAATTCCGGCACATGCCGGAAACCGCCACAGCCGTCCCATGAATTTCTGATCGCTGCGGATCACCCTCCGCGCCTTCCCATGTTATCCCGGTATCCGTACTACATACCTGCCTGACCGGAGACAACCATATGCCCGCCATCATCCCCCTCGTCGCACGCCTCAACGACTGGGAAACAGCCCAATGGCTCCGGCATTTCGAAACCGCTTTCCCGAACGCCCGCGTCGCCCCCCTGGAAACCCTCACCCCGCAGGAACGCGCTCAGGCCCGCTGCGCCATCGTCGCCAACCCGGACACCGCCGATCTCGCAACCCTCCCCAACCTGAAATGGGTGCAAAGCCTCTGGGCCGGCGTCGAACGCCTCGTCCGCGAACTCCCGGACGACACCATCGCCATCACTCGCATGAACGACCCGCAACTCGCCGAAACCATGGCCGAAGCCGTCCTCGCCTGGACGCTCTACCTCCACCGGGACATGCCCCTCTACCGACAGCAGCAGAACACCGCCCAATGGGTCCAGCACGACGTCACCCTCCCGAAAGACCGCCCTATCGGCATCCTCGGCCTCGGCACACTCGGCCGCGCCGCCGCCACGAAACTCCGCTCCAGTAATTTCCCCGTCCTCGGATGGAGCCGCACCCCCACCACGATGCCGGAAGTGGAAACATTTTCCGGTAAGGACGGCCTCGACACCCTCCTCAGCCGCAGCAGGATTCTCGTCCTGCTCCTCCCTCTCACTCCCGAAACCACCGGCCTCCTGAACGCGGAACGCCTCGCCCGCCTTCCCCAAGGCGCCGCCCTCATCAACTTCGCCCGCGGCCCCATCATCGAAACCGAAGCCCTCCTCCACACCCTCGAAACCCGCCACCTCAACCACGCCGTGCTGGACGTCTTCAAAAACGAACCCCTCCCCCCAACCTGCCCCTACTGGTCCCACCCCCACATCACCGTCCTGCCGCACATCTCCGGCCCCACCAGCTACGAAACCGCCTCAAAGGTCGCCGCACACAACATCCGCACCTACCTCGAAACCGGAAACCTCCCCCCGATCGTCAACCGCTCCCAGGGCTACTGACCTTCCTCAGTCGATATCCGGCCGCGTCGCCTCCGGCGCAGGCCGCTGCTCCGCAACATCCGAAGGCTTGACCGCATCCCGGTAGTCATTCCCGAAATGCGTCCGCACATAATTCACCACCGCCGCAATCTGCACATCGCTCAACTTGTCCGCAAACCACGGCATCCCGCCAAACCCATTCGCCACCACATAAACCGGATAATCCGCCGCCGAGAGCTTGGCACTCCCCGCCAGAGCCGGAAAACGCGCGGCCCCCACCGCTCCCTTCCCATCCGCCATATGGCACCCCTGGCACACCGTCCGGTAAATCACCCCTCCATCCGTAGCCGTCAGCCCAGCCTTCGTAATCGCATCGGACCCATCCGCATACGCCGCCCCCGCGAAACCAAGTCCTAGAACAAGTCCCTGAACAACCATCAAACCCTTCACCATCACGCCGCTCCCAAAGCCCGCCTGTGCAACCGCGTCACCGCATCCAGCGACGACAGAATCGCCCCCTCCTGCCAACACCCGAAGAAAGACGCATGTTCCCCCGCCAGAACCACCCGGTTATCCACCTCGCATAAATTCCGGTAATGCAGCTTCCGCGCTTGCTCGCTCCACAACGCACAACACCCCAGCGTCCACGGCACCCGGCTCCACGCCACCGCCGCACCCCCGGAAAACTCGCGCCGATACTGCGGATGAATCTTCTCCCCCCATTTCAGAGTCTCCTCGATCCGCTGCTCCGGCGTCAGCCCCGAAAACCGGAACGCCTCCGCATCGTCATACAAATATCCGCCCAGCAAAACCGCCTTCCCGCGTGAGAAAAATCCATTGCTGGGATAGGAAATCTGCGTAATCGGCAAATCCGTAAAGCTGATCCCCCCATAAATCTGCTCGTCCTCCTCCCAAAACCGCCGGTTGAACTCCAACCCCACCTTGACGGACGACAGATAAGGCACCGCCGCAATCGCCGCCTTCATCGGCCCGCTCACCTGAACATCCAGTTGCGACAGAACCGAAAGCGGAATCGTACACACGCAATACTCCGCCTGCTCCGTTCGCAACGCATTCCCATGCGCCTCATCCAGATACGAAACCGTCACCCCGGACTGATCCTGATGAATCGCCGTCACCTTGCACCGCATCGTCACCAGATCCCGCACCTGCCGCGCAAACCCCTTGCCGATCTGGTCCATCCCGCCCACCGGCTGAAACATCGTCGTCTGATGATCCAGCGCCGCATTCACCGCAATCGCCTTCCATAAGCCGGAGTCCATCAACGCCCCACGCGGCAGCGGGTCCGACGGCACCGGCGCCCCATCCAGCCCCCCACCCTGCGGCTTGGCGAACCCCCGCCGCTTCGAACTCGTAAATCCTTTCGTGTAGGAATAGGACGCATCCAGCATCCCGCAATCCTTCAGGGATTGCAGCAGATGCGCCTTCTCATCCTCCCCAATCGGCAAATCCAGCTTGTGCTGATCAATGGATTTCGCCAGCAACTCGGACACATACCCCGAATAATCCGCATCCACCGTCCGATACCGCTGCGGCACCCCGCCAAACGCCCCCTGCGAATGCACATACGCATTGTGATTGACCTGAATGAACGGCTCCAGCGCCACCCCGAACGCCTGGCAGTAATGCAGCAACGCCTGATGATGATACGGAATCCGCCACGGCCCCGGATTGAAATAATTCCCCTTTGCGAAACCAATATTCTGAACCGCTCCACCCAGCTCCGCAAACCGGTCGCCCCCATGCAGCGTGAAGTTCCGCCCCCCCGCCCGATCCTGATACTCCAGAATCCGGACCCTATACCCTGCCTTGCGCAACTCATATGCCGCCAGCATCCCCGCCAGCCCCGCCCCCAGAACCAGAACCCGCGTCCCGGGCTTCGCCCCCGTCAGCTTCGGCGGCCCCACAAACCCGGACCCCGCCGCATGACCCAGGCTCGTCATCGCCTGATACAAAGCGGCAGACCCGGCCACCATCCCGATGCGGGACAAAAACTGCCGCCGTGTCCCGCCCGCTTCAATAACCGGCATCAACCCACCCTCTTCCTGACATCATGTCTCGTCCGGAAATGATACACCCCCGAACCAAACACGCAATCCCACACGCCCGCCCGTTCGCCATGCTTGACGATCCCGTCACAATACCGTCCCATCCCGAAATGGTAACACACCCCCAGACAATCCAGATCTTCCTCCCCTCCGGCGATCCGCAAGGCATCCGCATCGCCTCCATCACCACCCGCATCGTGCAAGTCATAGAAATCCCACGTGCGTGTCTGGACAGTTTCCTGGCCACTCCGGAAGCCGGCGCCGTCGGTCTCTACACCCTGTTCGGCGAAAACGACGAGACCGACACACCAAAAGCCTATATCGGCCAGACAGGAAACCTCGGAACCCGTCTGAAACAGCATAACGAAAAGAAGGACTTCTGGAACCGCGCCCTGGTGGCGCTCTCCCTGACACACAGCCTGACCGTCACACACGCCCATTATCTGGAATGGCTGGCCATCAGTCGCGCAACCCGCGCACGCCGTTTCGAACTTGAGAATGGAACCATAGGAAGCAGGCCCCATACGCCGCCCGCCATGGAAAGCGAATGCCGTGAAATTTTTGAAACGCTCGATATCCTGCTCACAACCCTCGGATATCCACTGTTCGATCCACTCATCCGCCCCCGTGCCGAAGAAGCCACACCATTCCCCATTCCCCGCACCATCACGACACAGACCACCACCCCACCGGATGAGACCGAAAGGGATTTCCATTGCCGCGCAACAGGCGTGGAAGGGCACGCCCGTTATACCGAAGAAGGTCTCGTCGTACTCGCCGGGTCCTACGGAAAATCCGAAACGTCAGACAGCTTCCTGAAACACAATTATTTCCGCAAACGACAGGCCCTGATCGATCAGAACATCCTGAAAACAGACGGCCCGAAAATCATATTCATGCAGGATACACTGTTCAAATCTCCCAGCCCGGCCGCCGTCCACCTGCTCGGTTGCGCCGCCAACGGCTGGGATAAATGGAAAGACAGCAGTAATCGCACGCTCGGCGAAGTCATGGGGCGCTATCAGACAACGGATGACACCGGCACATGATCACCACAACCCGGAAAGCTTTCCTCAAGCTACCTCCAGCGCCGCATCCGCCCCCGGCAATCCCTCCGCCCGCATTAGCTCCCGCACCGTATGGATTACCTGCCGCCCGGTAATCAGGCGCGTGCATTCGAACTGCCGCTCCGTTCCGGCATGACGCGGGCACCACAGGAAATCGGTATGGTTGAACTGATGCTCCGGATCGTTCCAGCAGGAATTGCAGGTATGCCAGTTAATCACCCGCCACGGCGTCGCGAACTCGTTGTTCGGATGCGTGAACCCCGAAATCATCACCACCGGCGTCCCCGCCGCATGCGCCAGCCACGCCAGCCCGCTCGAAAGCCCGATGAAGAACGACGCATGTTTCAACCACCGCGCCCGCTCGGATAAAGGCCGGTTCCCCGTCTCGTCCTCCGCCCCATGCGGGATATGATTCCAGACGAACCCCGTCCCATGATACGATTTCTGATCGATGCAGATCACCCGGTAGCCCTGCGCTTTCAGAAACCGGATCACCTCATGCCACCCCCCCGGATTGTTCCAGTACTTGCACTGCGTACTCGCCTGCGTCGCTATGCACACATACGGTCCCTCGATCGGCGCGGTGTCATCCTCGATTGTCAGCCTCGCCGGCGTGTCATCCCAGGGATCGACGCCCAGAATATAAGCCGCCGTCCGATGCAGCCCGACATGCCGGAAATCCGTCGGCTGCCGCGTGCACTCCTTGTCCGCAAAAAACAGCCCGATATTATAGGTTGCATAAAAACCCTGCGAAAACTCAGGCTGCTTCTTCGCCACATCATGCCCGACCAGACGCACATCCGGATTGGCCTCCACCAGCAACGGCAGAATCACATCCGAAATGGTGCACGTCACCTCCGCGCCGGACGACCGCCCGAACCGCAACACCGCCGGCAACCACCCCAACGTATCCCCCAGCGTCCCCACCGGCAACTGCACCAGAACCTTCTTGCCCCGCAGATCCAGCTCGTGATGCAGAACGTGCCGCTCCTCGCCCTGCGCCGAAATCAGCCAGACATCCACCACGAACGGTACGAAAAACTTCTTGGTGGACGCAACGACCCCGCCCTTCAATCGCGCATCGAACAGCACATTGCTCGTCACGCCATCCGAAAGCCGCACACGCCACTGCCCCATCTCCGGCGCAATCTCCGGCACCATAACCCGCGCACCGTCATTGAAATCGAACCGTATCCCATCCACCGCCGCCAGAACCGGCGGCATCGGCGCCGCAATATAAGGGCCTTCAGCCGCCTCCGCCGCCCCATTTTCCGGCACCCCGGCCGGAGCAGGCACAACAGTCTCGGAAGTCGGTCCAACGACGGACGTTCCTGCGGGGGCGTTCATCAAGGGGATCTGCATCGCGGGCATCAGGCTCCAAATCGTCTGTAAACGATTTTTTCACGATATGTCTCCGCCGCAAAGCCCCTTTTCCACGCCTCAGCCCGGCGCCTTCCCGTCCAGAACCCCCAACACCATCCCCGGCGACAAAATCTGCGGCAGAACCTCCCCCTCCCCGTGCGCCGGATAATACACATAAAGCGGCACCCCATCGCGCCCATGCGCCCGCAAATACGCGCTGATCGCCGGATCGCGGTTCGTCCAGTCCCCCTTCACATACGCCACATGCCGCGCCGCAAACGCCTCTTTCACGGAAGCCGCATCCAGCGCCACCCGCTCATTCACCATGCAGGTAATGCACCACCCCGCGGTCATATCCACAAAAACCGGCCGACCCGCCGCCCGCAAGGACGCCACCCGCCCCTCGGAAAACGCCTCTACCCCACTACCAGCCCGCGCCGGCGCCACCGCCGCCCCCCCCGGCACGGCCAGCACCCCGGCAAACGCCCCGCCAGCCAGCAGAAACGCCACCACCGAAACCCCACGCCACGCCAGCAGACTCCCGCGCGAACCATCCCGCATCGTCCCCGCCTGCGCCGCACCGAACGCCCAGGACGCCATGCCCAGAAACACCATCCCCGCCGCGGCCCACGCCACCACATCCGCCCCACGCTGCAAACTCGCCACCCACAGCAACCACACACACGTCCCGAGTAACGGGAACGCCAGCGCCTGACGCAACACCCCCATCCACGCCCCAGGCTTCGGCATCGCCCGCGCCAGAGCCGGCACCAGTGCAATCGCCAGATACGGAAACGCCAACCCGATTCCCAAAGACGCAAACACCGCCAGCCCAACCCAGACCGGTCCCGTCAGCGCCCCCGCAATCGCAACCCCCATGAACGGCGCCGTGCAGGGCGTCGCCACCACCACCGCCAGAAGCCCCGTCAGCGCATCCCCCCAATGCCCGGATTTCGGCTGCACACTCTGCCCGATGCTGCCTGTCGTGATCTCGAACACCCCCAGCAGATTCAGCGCCATCACAAACAGCAGCCAGCACACCCCCACCACAAACCCCGGCGACTGAAACTGAAACCCCCATCCCGCAACCGATCCCGCCGCCCGCAACGCCAGCAACGCAACCCCCAGCGCCAGAAACGCCAGCACCACCCCCATCGTATAAAACCCGGCGCTCGTCACCTGCGCCCGCCGATGTGTCGCCCCCATCTTCGCCAGAGACAGCGCCTTCATCGCCAGAATCGGAAACACACACGGCATCAGATTCAGAATCAGTCCCCCCAGAAACGCAAACAGCAGAACCCGCACCACCCCCGCCGAAACACCACCCGCACCCGCCGAAGGCACCGACCCCGGCTTCGCCTCTACCCAAAGCGGCGATTCCTGCCCCGCCCCATCCTTCAACACCACAATTCCGGACAATGGCGCGTCATGATGCGCCCCCGCCGCCCATTTCAGCGCCAGAGTCAGCCGCCCCTCCGAAACGGACAGCTTCTGCCCCGCCACCTGATCGATCACCCCCCCAACGGACGGCATGAACCACGCCTCCTTCACCGAAGCCGCGGACAACCCCGCCCCCGAAAGCCCCAACACTCCATCCGGCGTAATCACCGCCGCAAACGGAGACGCTGCCGGTTTTCCCGCCGCCGCCGCCCGAAACAACCCCGCCTCCGCACTCGCCGCCCCCGCCCCACGCGGCACCGTCAGCGTAAAATCCCCCTGCTCCGGCACACAGACGGACGCACAAACCAGCCACTCCGCATGGGCCTTCACCGTCACATCCCCGGACCCCGCATCCTTTAGCGACAACACCTCGGGCAGCAAGACATCCCCGGTATAGGCATAGGACATCAGCCCCCCCTCGCTGATCCGCACCGGCGTGGGCCACACAATCTCATGCGCCTGCCCCGTCGCGCCCCCACCCACCGTCACACTCAGCGTCGGCGCCTCGCCCGCATCCCCCGGATTCACCCAGTACGTATGCCAGCCCGGCTTCATCTGAAGCCGCAACCCAACCCCCAGATCATGACCCGGCTCCGCAGCATCCCGATCCGTCACCAGCGTCGCCACGTCATGCTCGGACGTCACCGGCGCACTGGACGCCGCCAGCGCCATTCCCGGCCCGAACACAAAAGCCAACACCACCGTCAAACGGGACAAAAACCGCACGAATCCATCCTCAACCAGAAAAACCGAACCACCGGGTTTGCACGAAACGCCGCCCAGCCGTCATAAGCAGCATATGGAGATCGTCCCCGCACCGCAAAAAACCAGTCCCCCCCTGCCGATTCTTCCCGTCTCGGCCGTCCTGCCTGCCCTCGCCGCCTGCCTGGACGAAGGTCGCAATGCCGTCCTCGTCGCCCCGCCCGGCGCCGGCAAAACCACCCTCGCCCCGCTCCACCTGCTCGCCAGCCCGTGGTGCGAAACCGGCCGCCTCATCGTCGTCGAACCCCGCCGCGTCGCCGTCCGCGCCGCCGCACACCGCATGGCCGACCTCCTCGGCGAACCCATCGGCCAAACCATCGGGTACCGCACCCGGACCGACAGCGCCGTCTCGAAAAACACCCGAATCGAAGTCGTCACCGAAGGCCTCCTCCTCCGCCGCCTCATCGGTGATCCCATGCTGGACGGAATCGCAGGAATCCTGTTCGACGAAGTTCACGAACGCAGCCTCGATCTCGATACCGCCCTCGCCTTCGCGCTGGATGCCCAACGCATGGTGCGGCCGGACCTGCGCCTCGTCGCCATGTCCGCCACCACCGACGGCGCGGCCTTCTCCACCCTCCTCGAAGCAGACCTCATAGAAAGCGAAGGCCGCCAGCATCCCATCGAAATCCGCCACGCCAAACGCGACCTCACCCACCAGCGAGACCTCCCCGAAGCCTGCGCCCGCGCCATCCTCGAAGCCCTCGCCACGGAACAGGGCGACATCCTCGCCTTCCTCCCCGGCACCGGAGAAATCCGCCGCGCGCAAGCCGCCCTCGCCAAAGCCCCCGCCCTCATCCTCCCCCTGTACGGCGAACTCTCCACCCCCGAGCAGGACCGCGCCCTCCGCCCCGCCCCCAACGGCCAACGCCGCGTCGTCCTCGCCACCTCCATCGCCGAAACCTCCCTCACCGTCCCCGGCGTCCGCATCGTCGTCGATGGCGGATGGCGGCGCAGCCCCCAGCTCGATCCCAATACCGGCCTCTCCAAACTCCAGACCCTCCGAATCTCCCGCGCCACGGCAACCCAGCGCGCAGGCCGCGCCGGGCGCGAAGCCCCCGGCATCGCCATCCGCCTCTGGACCGAAGCCTCCCAGCGCGGCCTCGCCCTCCACGATACACCCGAAATCCTGAACGCCGAGTTAACGGGCCACTGCCTCGACACCACCGCCTGGCAGGACGCCACCGGAACCGATCCCGCAACCCTTCCCCTGCTCACCCCAGCCCCCAACGGCGCAACCCAGGCCGCCCTCGCCCTCCTTCGAGACCTCGGCGCCCTGACGGACGAGAACGCCATCACCCCCCTCGGCCGCGACATCGCCCTGCTTGGCGCGCATCCCCGTCTCGGCGCCATGATGTGCGCCGCCCGGAACCCCGCCCAACGCAGCACCGCCGCGGCCCTCGCCGCCCTCCTTGAGGAACGCGACCCCATCCGAACCCCGCGCGGCCCCGGCAATCCCCCCGCCCCCGCCGATATCGCCACCCGACTGGATCTCCTGCAAGGCCGCGATCACCCCCATGCGGACCGCGCCGCCCTTGCCCGAATCCGGCAGGGCGTCACCCGCTACCGCCAGCGCCTCAACACCCGCGCGGACATGGACGCAGCCGCCGCCCCCGCCCTCCTCGCCGCCGCCTTCCCGGACCGCATCGCCATGGCACGCGGCGAACGCGGCCGATTCCGCCTCGCCAATGGCGGCGCCGCACGCCTCCCCGCGAACGACACCCTCGCCACGAAAACCCTGCTGGCCGTCGCCACGCTCTATGTCCGCACCGCCACGGAAATCTGCCTCGCCGCACCGCTGGACCCGGAGAACCTCCCCGAAACCCTCCTCGCCCGCACGAAACAACAGGTCGAAACCACGCTCGACCCCACAACCGGCGCCGTCATCGCCCGCCAACGCCTCCGCCTCGGCGCGCTCGTCCTGCGAGACCGCAACGTCACCCTCAACACCGAAGACGCCCCCACCGTCCTTATGGCCCAGATCAAGGCCAACCCCGCCAGCACCCTCACCTGGACCGACGCCACCCGCCAGTTCCAGGCCAAACTCAACCACGCCCGCACCAGCTTCCCCAACCTCCCGGACTTCTCCGACGAAACCCTCACCAACACACTGGAAGACTGGCTCGCCCCCTACCTCCCCGGCCTCACAAAACTTTCCGAAACCCGCGCGCTGGACCTGCTGGACATCCTCCGCAACCGGATGGACTACACCACCCTCGCCCAACTGGACCGCGCCCTCCCCACCCATATCGACCTCCCCGGCGGTCGCACCACGATCGACTACACCACCCCCATCCCCACCATCGCCGCCCGCGCCCAACACTTTTACGGCCTGACCGAAACCCCCAAACTCGCCGAAGGCCGCATCCCCCTCCAATGCGCCCTCCTCTCCCCCGCCGGCCGCCCCCAGGCCATCACCGCAGACCTCGCCAATTTCTGGACCGGCGGCTGGATCGACATGCGAAAAGACATGCGCGGCCGCTATCCAAGGCACGACTGGCCCGAAAACCCTGCCACTGCTTCACCGCACAGAAAGCGTTAATCTTGAAGACGAATGTTCTTTTCTGCAAAAAAACCAAAAAACTCCTGCTCCTTAAAGAGTCTTCAAATACCAGCAGGGACGCTTCAGAAACAATCAGGGTGCAGGGATCGCGATCCCTGCCGGGTCCGGGCAGCACCCGGCTTACCGCCACCCATCCGTCAACGTCCCCAGAAACGCAATAATCGCCTTCCGCTCCGCCTCATTCAGCGCCGGCGCCTTCCCTGGCTGCCGATCGAACGGCGCATCGGTTCGGTCCAGATTCGCCACATACTGCGCCGGCAAATCATCCTGCGCCATCACCTTTCCATCCGCCCCGCGCGGATAAAACCGTCCCGGCTCCAGATCCCGCAACGCATAAAACTCCATCACCCGATCCAGCGTATGAAACACGCCATTATGAAAAAACACTTTCCGCGTCGCCACATTCCGCAAGGTCGGCGTCGCGAACATCCCACAATACGCCGCCTCCGTCTTCCGTCCCCTCGGCACCGCATCGCAAACCCCCAGATCGTAACGCACCGGATCACGATTCAACGCCAGATCCCGATTTCGCGGCACCCCCAACGCCTCATACTGATGATCCGAAAATACCGGCGGCAACCCATCCGCCTGCACACGGTCCAGATGACACGCCGCACAATTCCCCTTCATCGGATCATTATACAGCACATAGCCCAACCGTTCCTCAGGCGTGAACCACGCCTTCCCCTCCAGCCAAGCATCATACTTGCTGGAATAGGCATGAAACCCCGGCTCCTCAATCTGATACCGTGCCAGCGCGAACATCGCCTCCGCCAGCAACACAGGCCCGCTCCCCGTCACAGGCAACCCCGCCAGCAGCCGCAACTGCCCCGCATAAGGCGCATGTTCCAGACGCTTCATCGTAATCGTGGGAGAGGACGCCATTTCTGCCGGATCATACAGCGGCCCCGTCGCCTGCTGCTGTAACGTATCCGCACGCCCATCCCAGAAAAGGCCGCCTTGCGGCACCAGATTTGCTGCCGAAGCCCCCGTATTCCCCACGTTCTTCGCCCCACGCGCAGCCGGCACGCCATCCGCACGCGGCGGCGGCGGCGCTTCCTCACTCACCGCATTATCCGGCCCAATGCTGAAATTGGTCCGCCGCTCGATATAGGTCAGCGTCGGCACCGCCCGCCGCCCCTGCTGACCCAGCGTCAGCCCCCCCAGAAAAACCGAATCACCCCCCGGCGGCCCATAATGATGCACCGGATCATGGCAGGACGCACAGGCCAGCCGCCCGGAACCGGATAATCCCTTGTCATAAAAAATCTGTTTCCCGATCTGCGCCATCGCCGATAACGGCGCAACGACAGGACGTCGAAACGGAGTCGGGCAGGGATTGGCACCATCCGCAGACGGCAGGCAGGAGCCACCATCAGCAAACGCCGCCCCGGAAACCACCAACCCCAGAAAAACGATGCAGCCCAGGACGGGCTGCATCACAAAGCGATCTATTCTCACGATAAAATCGAAAGTCCCTCAGAGAGACGGAACGATATTGCCCGTCGTCCGGTTCATGAACAACGGCGCGAAGTTCGGCTTGTGCTGGAAATCGAACATGTCGTCGATCTGCCCGGAAGATGCATCGAACGACCCCTGCCCCAGACGCTTCCCATCCAGCCAGTTATCCTCGATGAACCGCGCCACCGAACTCTGCTCCACCAGCTTGTGGCTGACATAATTCACGCGTGCATAGGGCGAAATCACAATCATCGGCAGACGCGTGCCAGGCCCGCAGCGGCCATTCACCGGCTTGCCCGAAACCCCGATCGGCGCCTTGCCCGAACCGCACACACCCGCCCCGTTCAACTGGTCCGCCTGTCCGTCGAAAGACGAATGGGTCGGCTTCACGAACGCATGGTCATACCAGCCATCCGAATCGTCATACGCAATGATGATCGCGGTATTTTTCCATTCCGGGCGCTGCTGTATGAAATTCACCAGCTTCACGATCCCGTTCTGCTCATCCAGCGGATCGGAATACCCGGCATGGCCATCCTGATACGCAGGCATCTTGATGAACGACACCGTCGGCATGATCCCGTGCCGTGCCGCCAGATAGAAATCCTCCAGATCATACTCATGATTCGCCGGATCCGGTCGATTGCCACCCGCAACATAGCTGCTCCCGATCGCATCGATCGAGGACGGCCGCGCATGGGTCGGATTCGCCGTGGATGCGTAATACTGGAACCAGTTATGATGCGGAATATAATCCGCCACACTCTCCGAAACCGTGCTCGAATAGGTCTGGCGCTGGCATCCCGTGGACCCGTCGGCATTCTTCGCCTTCAGGTTGAACCCGCCCATGAACCCGCCCCAGCTCACGCCGCGCTCGTTCAGCAGATCGCCGATGTTCCTGCCCGTCATCAAACCCTGATTGGACGTGGAGGAACACACGTCCGCACCCGGGTCGATGTCGTTGATCATCGTATAGCCACCCTGCCCGTCATTGATGAACGGAGAGGACTTCGCCAGCGTGGAAGGCTGCTTCGTCGTGGCCAGAATCTTCAGCCCGTTCGTCTGCCCCGAAACCACCTCAAGCGCACCCGGCGTCGAAGGCCCATAGGTGTTGGAGAACGACGCATCGCTCATCGCGAAACGCTGCGCATAGTGCCACAACGCCGTCACGGTGTTCCCGTCATAGTACCCCATGACCTGGCCCTGTGTGCCGAACGCACCCACGCCACCCGGCAAACCCGCACCCGTATAAAGCGGGAACAGATCGACAGCACCGTTGTCATAGGCCTGCTGCTCGGGCGTGTAGGAATGGTTCTGGTCCGCCGTCGCCGCCTGCGTCCGGTCCAGACGGAACGGCAACGCCGCACTGCTGCCATTCGCCACGCCCGCATTCGGATTCTTGTACAAAAGCCCCGAGTTTTGCAGGTTGTTCACGAACGGCGTCCCCGGCGCCGCACGAAACACCGGCTCCCCAGAAGGATTGGCCGCCGTGGGATAGGTCGCAAAGTAATGATCGAAGGAAACGTTCTCCTGATAGATCACCACCAGATGCCGGATCGGCGTCTTCGCCCGCACTTCTCCGGCGGAAGCCAGCCCCGTCCCGGAGGCCAGCAGGGAAAGGGAAAGTGCCGCGGACAAAGCCGCTCGCTGGTATTTCATCAGAGGGTCACTGCCTTCCATTGAGGTCAAGGTCATGATTCAGCCTCTCCACGACCCATGCTCCTCGAAAATCCCCCTCGTCCCTCGCGGCATCCGTATCCACCCGCGCGGCCCATGCCACGACCAGAGTGTGCCGCCATTCTTCAAACGGCGGCTTTCGCGAAGGTTTTTTCATCGGGCGGACTTCCATGGAAAGTCAGGAGATGCCCGTGCTTACCCGAACGAACCCGCCCTGGGTGTGACTGTTCTGTGAAATCATATCCGCCCGGATATTTGACATCAGCAACAAAAACGCCAATTTTCCTCTATGGACGCCGATATCGCCAGCATGCGGGCCTTCAACCGCTTCTACACCCGCTTCGCCGGAATCCTCGGCGCGCGCTTCCTCAACAGCGCCGCCACGGTCACCGAAGCCCGCGTCCTGTTCGAAATCGCCCTGACCCAGCCCGTCTGCGCCTGCCACCTCCAGGAACGCCTCTCCCTGGACGCCGGCTATCTCAGCCGCCTCCTCACCCGCTTCGAAAAACACCAGTGGATCGTCCGGGCCCGCGCGGAAGACGATGGCCGCGCCCGCCCCATGCACATCGCCCCCGCCGGCCAGATCGTGCTGGACGAAATCGGCCGCCGCCACAACGCCGTGGCCGCAAAAGCCCTTGGCCCCCTGCCCCCGCTCATCCGGTCAGACCTTCGCACCGCCCTCGCCACCATCCGCACCGTCTTCGACCGGACAGACCCCCTCCCCCTCACCATCCGAACCCTCCAGCCCGGAGATCTCGGCCTCATCGCCTCCCGCCAAAGCCGCTTCTACAACGCCGAACACGGCTGGGGCCGCCCCCTCGAAGCCCTCATCCTCAAAACCATCACCGACTTCTCCGAACACTACAAACCCGACCGGGACGAAGGCTGGATCGCCGAGCTGGACGGCATGATGGCAGGCTCCGTCCTCCTGACCGACGAAGGCCACGGCACCGCCCGCCTCCGCCTCCTCTACGTCGAACCCACCGCCCGCAGTCGCGGCATCGGCGACACCCTGATCCAGCACTGCATCGCCTTCGCCCGCAAAACCGGCCAGACCCGCATCACTCTCTGGACCCACACCATCCTCGAAGGCGCCCGCCGTCTCTACGCGAAACACGGCTTCCAGCACACCGAAACCGCCACCCATACCTGTTTCGGAACCCCGGTCCAGGGCGAAACCTGGGTTCTACCCCTCACCCCCTGAAAGCCCGCCGGAACCACTCAGTCCTTCTCCTCATCAACATGTAGCGCAAACCCACTCACCCCCGCCGCCTCCAGTCCCGGCCGTAACGTCATCTCGGGAATCCGATATTCCCCATCGTTCTGCCGCCGATACGCAATCGGCGCCACCGTCGCCAGCGTCCGCATCCGCTCGCGCAATCCATCCGCAACCCCGGCAAATCCTCGCTCATCCAGCCGGTCCACACGATACGCCACATAAGGCGGCAACACGGTAAACCCTGGATAGAACAGAATCCCATGCTGGATCGGAAACAGCAGATCATCGATCGGCCCATTGATACCACGCGCCGAATAATGCTCCGCCCAGCCCCCCGTCGTCACCACCAGCATCGCCCGCTTCCCCGCCATCACCCCCTCGCCATACCGGTCCCCCCAGCGCCGGTCGCTATGCTCCCCAACCCCATACGTGAACCCGCACGCATAGACCCGGTCCACCCACCCCTTCAGAATCGCCGGCATCGCAAACCACCACAGCGGAAACTGCAAAATCACCGTATCAGCCCAAAGCAGCTTCTCCTGCTCGGCCCGCACATCCTCCGTCAGCCCACCCGTGGCAAAGTCCCGGGAAGACGCCCCCGCAATCCGCAACCGCTCCCCCGCCGCCAGAGACGGAAAATCCTCCCGATCCACGGCGGATTTCCAACGCATCCCATATAGATCAGAAACCCGAACCTCATGCCCCTGCCCCTCAAGCTCCCGAACCGCCACATCCAGCAGGGAACCATTCAGAGAATTCCGCTCGGGATGGGCAAAAACGATCAGAACATTCACAGCCGCGCACTCCTTGAAACTAGGACAACCTCTCTATGCAAACACAATAGCCAACAAGTAATTGTTCCAGAATCCATCGAAAACGAATAGGATAATGCCGGAAAATGGAACAATCCGCCATTACCCTCGAACGCCTCCGAACCTTCACCCGCATCGCGGAACGCGGCACGCTCTCTGCGGTGGCCCGTGAGTTCGGCGTCGGCCAGTCCACCATCACACGCCACCTCTCCGAACTGGAAACGGCCCTCGGCGTCTCCCTCTTCACCCGCACCACCCGCCGCGTCCGACTGACGGAAGAAGGCACGCGCTACTACTGCCACTGCCAGAAAATCCTCGGCCTCGTCGAACAGGCCAGCCAGGACATGCAGGAAACCTCCCGCGCCACAGGCGGCACAATCCGGATCTCTTGCACGTCAGCCTTCGGTATCCTCCATGTCAGCCGCCTGATCTTCGCCTTCCAGACCCTGCACCCAGCCATCACGATGGAACTCAGCGTTACGGACGAACAGGTCGATCTCCTGCGTGACGGCATTGACATCGCCATCCGCCTCGCCCCCTTGGCGGACAGTTCGCTGAAACTGCGCTCCCTCGGCCAAAGCCGCCGCCTGCTGGTCGCCACACCCACATGGATCGAACGCCATGGCCCCCTGCGAAAACCGAAAGACCTAGCCGGCCTCGAAGGCATCCGCCTGTCCCGCGTGCAAGGCTCCGACAAACTGCACCTCACAACCCCCGGCGGCCAGAAAACCACCATCCCGTTCCAGAGCCGCCTCAACGTGGATCACGGCCTCACCGCCCGCGAAGCGCTCCTGGCCGGGCGCGGCTTCGGCCCCGCCCATCAATGGCTGATACAGGACTGCCTGAAAGACGGTCGCCTCGCCGTCATCCTGCCGGAGCACACACTCCCCCCCATTCCGCTCAGCATGCTGATCCTGCCGGAACGCGCCCCCATCGCCCGCATACGCCTCTGCGCGGATTTCCTCGCCGCACAGATCGCGAAAATCCCCGGAATCCACGCCTGATACCCTATCCCCACCCCAGAAAAACCTTGCATCCAGCGCTGCTCTCGCCGACATCCGCCTGATGTCATACGCCGTGAAGGAAATGTTCCTGACCCTCCAGGGTGAGGGCGCACAAACAGGCCGCGCCTCGGTCTTCTGCCGCTTCGCCGGCTGCAATCTCTGGTCCGGCCGCGAGCAGGACCGGAACGATGCCGCCTGCCGGTTCTGCGATACGGACTTCATCGGCACCGACGGCGAAGGCGGCGGCAAATTCCTCTCCGCACAAGCCCTGGCCGACACCATCCTCGCTACATGGACACACCACGCAGGTCCGGATGCCCCAAGACGCTACGTCGTCTTCACCGGCGGCGAACCCCTCCTGCAACTCGATCGCCCCCTGATCGACGCCGTCCACGCCGCAGGATTCGAAATCGCCGTCGAAACCAACGGCACCCTCCCGGCCCCGGAAGGCGTGGATTGGATCTGCGTCAGCCCCAAACCCAACAGCACCCTCGTCCAGACCCACGGTCAGGAACTCAAGCTCGTCTTCCCACAACCGGAATTCGACCCCGCCACCCTCGCCACGCTGGACTTCACCCATCTCTGGCTCCAGCCGATGGACGGCCCCAACCGCGTCGCCAACACACAACAGGCCGTCGCCTACTGCCTCGCCAACCCCCGCTGGCGCCTGTCCCTGCAAACCCACAAGCTGATCGGAATCCCCTGATGGACACGCCCGCGCCCCTCAAGCCCGCCGATCCGAAAACCGAAACCGCCCTCGTCGTGTTCTCCGGCGGTCAGGACTCCGCCACCTGCCTCGCCTGGGCGCTCGCCCGCTTCGGCCACGTCGAAACACTCGGCTTCGACTACGGCCAGCGCCACGCCGTCGAACTGCAGTGCCGGGACGCCCTGCGCGAAGGCATGAAAGCTCAGAACCCCCTCTGGGCAGACCGTCTCGGGCCGGACCACACCGTCTCCCTCTCCGCCCTCGGCGAAATCTCGGACACCGCCCTGACGCGGGACGCCGAAATCGAAATGACCGAGTCCGGCCTCCCCAGCACCTTCGTCCCCGGCCGCAACATCATCTTCCTCAGCTTCGCCGCTGCCCTCGCCGCCCGCCGGGGCGCACGCCACATCGTCACCGGCGTCTGCGAAACCGATTATTCCGGATACCCGGACTGCCGGGACGATACCATCAAGGCCCTGCAAGTCGCCCTCAACCTCGGCATGGATGCCCGCCGCGTCCTCCACACCCCCCTGATGTGGCTGGACAAGGCCCAGACATGGGAACTCGCCGAAACTCTCGGCGGCGCGGAACTCGTCTCCCTCATCAACACCGAAAGCCATAGCTGCTACCTGGGCGACCGCACCCACCGCCACGACTGGGGCTACGGCTGCGGCACCTGCCCCGCCTGCGAACTCCGCGCCCGTGGCTGGCAACACTATCAGGGCTACGACAATGCTTGATCTGGTCTTCACCCGCCGCTTCTCGATGGGCCACCGCCTGATCGCAGGCGCCTCCGAACGCTGCGCCCTTCCCCACGGTCACAACGAATTCGTCACCGTCACCCTGCGCCCCACCCACCCCACCCGGCTGGACGGCCACGGCAACATGCCGATCTCCTTCGCCAACGCCAAAACCCGCTGGCACAGCTTCATCGACATCCACCTCGATCACGCCCTGCAACTCTCGGAATCAGACCCCCTGCTGGCATGGTTCAAAACCCACGAACCCGAACGCGCCAGACGCATCGTCACCACCCCCGGCGACCCCACCACCGAACTCCTCGCCGCCCTCATGCTCGCCAAGCTCACCGCCTTCCTGCAAGACGACGGCAACCTCCTCACCCCCATCAGCCTCGAACTCCAAGAAACCCCCACCAACACAGTCCGCCTCTCCGGCAACCCCCAAGACTGGCTCCCAACCCCCCGACCACACCCCCAATGCTGGTGGCACCGCCCCGACACATCCATTTCGGATGAACAACACAATTAAACTCAACCCAAAGGGTCTCTAAAGGGTGATCGCCCTTTGATGGGAGTTTGGGGCAAAGCCCCAAAATCTTACCTCTCTCGCCCCATCCGCAACACCGCCGCCACATTCCGCGCCGTCACCCGCACATTCTCCACCGCTTCCCCCAGCGCCTCCTCCAGCGAACACGCCCGGTTCACCACGCTGAACACCGCCCCGATCCCGCACTCATAAACCGCCTCCACCCCCGGCCCCAACGCCCCCGCAATCGCCACCACCGGAACCCCACACCGCGCCGCCACACGCGCCACCCCCACCGGCGCCTTCCCCCGCGCCGTCTGCCCATCGATCCGGCCCTCCCCCGTCACAACCAGATCCGCCCCCTCAAGCACCCGCTCCAACCCAAGCGCCTCCAGCACGATCTCCACACCCGGCCGCAAGGTCGCCCCCAAAAACGCCAAAGCCGCCGCCCCCATGCCACCCGCCGCCCCAGCCCCCGGAACAGCCCCCACATCCTGTCCCAAATACGCCGTCAGAACCGCCCCATACCGCTCCAGCGCCTCATCCAAAGCCATGACATCCGAAGCCGAAGCCCCCTTCTGCGGCCCGAACACCGCCGCCGCCCCATGCGCGCCCGTCAGCGGATTATCCACATCGCACGCCACCTCAATCCGGCACGCCGCCAGACGCGCATCCAGCCCCGAAACATCCACCTCCACCAGATCCGCCAAAGCCGCCCCACCGGCCCCCAACTCCCGCCCCGTCCCATCCCGGAACGACACCCCAAGCGCCTGCATCATCCCCACCCCGCCATCCGTCGTCGCACTCCCCCCAAGCCCCAACACCAGATGACGGCACCCCTCATTCAAAGCCGCCCGTATCATCTCTCCAACCCCGAATGTCCCCGCCCGCAACGGATCGCGCCGCCCCCTCGGCACCAGATCCAGCCCCGCCGCCTGCGCCATCTCGATCACCGCCCGGCACCCATCCCCCAACACCCCGAACATCGCCTGAACTGGTTCCCCCAAAGGCCCCCGCACCATCACAGACCGCATGCCCCCGCCAGACGCCGCCACCAGCGCCTCCGCCGTCCCTTCGCCACCATCCGCCGCCGTCAGGGCCACATACTCAGCGTCCGGAAACACCTCCCGAAACCCCGCCTCAACCTCTCGCGCCACCGCCAACCCGGACAGACTCTCCTTAAAAGAATCGCAAACAATCACAATCTTCCGCACACCCGCTCCCCCTTCACAACTAGACCAGACACCCTCTTCTCTACCGCCCCTTCACATTCATGACATCCTCCACCTCAATCCAGCCGACACAACGCTTTCCCCTCCTCGTCACACCACAATCATGCATAAAAGAACAGGATCGGACGCGCCCGCAATACCGTCCCAGGAGACGCCCATGACCACACAAACCCCCAAGCCCTACGACTACGACCTGGTCATCATCGGCAGCGGCCCCTCCGGCCGCCGCGCCGCCGTACAGGCCGCCAAATTCGGCCGCTCCGTCCTCGTCGTCGAGAAAGACCCACGCGTCGGCGGCGTTTCCGTCCATACCGGCACCATCCCCTCCAAAACCCTCCGCGAAACCGTGCTGAACCTCACCGGCTGGCGCGAACGCGGCATCTATGGCCTCGGATACCGCGTCAAGAAAGACATCGACGCCGCAGACCTGCACGCACGCCTCTCCAAAACCCTCAACTATGAAGTGGACGTGCTGGACCACCAGTTCGCCCGCAACCGCGTCTCTGTCGAACGCGGCCTCGCCCGCTTCAAGAACCAGCACCACATAGAAATCCTCACCGAGGCCGGCCAGTCCCACACCATCTCGGCCGACAAGATCGTCATCGCCACCGGCACACGCCCCTACCGCCCCGCCAACATTCCCTTCGACGACAAGGTCGTGCTGGACAGCGACGGCATGGTCAGCCTCGAAACACTGCCCCGCTCCCTCACCGTCATCGGCGGCGGCGTCATCGGCATCGAATACGCCACCATCTTCAGCGCACTGGACGTCCGCGTCACCATCGTCGAAGCACGAGACTCGATGCTGGACTTCGTGGACCGCGAAATCATCGCCGATTTCATGCACCAGCTCCGGGACAGCGGCGTCAACTTCCGCCTCGGCACCCCCCTCGCCGGCATCCAGATCGAAGCAGGACAGCCCGTCGCCATCCTGGAGGACGGCCGACGCGTCCGGTCGGACATGCTGCTCTATACCGGCGGCCGCTCCGGCGCGACCGATCACCTCAACCTCGAAGCCTGCGGCCTGAAAGCCGACTCACGCGGCCGCCTCAAGGTCGATCCGGACACCTTCCAGACGGACATCCCCAATATCTACGCCACGGGAGACGTCATCGGCTTCCCATCCCTCGCCTCCACCTCGCTCGAACAGGGCCGCATCGCCGCCTGCCACGCCTGCCATCAGGACGTCCCCCACGCCCCGCAATTCTTCCCCTACGGCATCTACTCCGTCCCCGAAATCTCAACCGTCGGCCTCAGCGAGGAACAGGCCCGCGCCCAGCACATCCCCTACGAATGCGGCATCGCCCGCTTCCGGGAAACCTCACGCGGTCACATCATGGGCCTTCACGGCGGTATGCTCAAACTCGTCATCTCGCTCGAAACCCGCAAACTCCTCGGCGTCCACATCGTCGGCGAAAGCGCCACGGAACTGATCCACATCGGGCAGGCCGTCCTGAACTTCGGCGGCACCTTCGACTATTTCATCGACGCCACTTTCAATTACCCCACCCTCGCCGAAGCCTACAAAATCGCGGCACTCGACGCCTGGAACCGCATCACCCCCCGCAAAACCGAAACCTGACCGGTTTTCCCCTGGTGTCCTTCCCCACAGGAAAGACACCAGAAATCCAGAAAGATTTTGCATACCCGACAAAAAAGCAGGGCCGGAGGAAATCCTCCGACCCTGCCGGTCACCAATAAAGCCAATATCTAGAACTCATCGTTCCGTAAGCCCTGTTTCAAATACCTTACTCGGCAGCCACCAGATATGGCTCGGCCCCGCACTCTTCCACTGCATAAGGGCCGGCCGCCAGAACCTGAAGGCTCAACAGGCGGCTCTCACCCACAGCAGCGCGCCCGACCGGCAACACCGCCGCACCATTGGTCCAGCGGCACGCCGAAGCCTCCCGCACATCCCAGCCTGGCAGATCGGAAGACAGATGCGCCTCGATCCGCGCCGTCCCGGCAAAACCGAACAGGCTCACATCCCCGACCAGCACACCCAGATCACGCCGGTCATCCACGAACGGCCCAACCGTCACAGCCGGCCGCCCCGTGCGAGACATCAGCACAACCGTCTCCACATGCTCGGGAAGCGTAAACACATACCGCCCCTGCGACGCACGGAACGCCCGAATCTGCACGCCATCCTCGCTGACCAGATGCAAGTCCGCATCCTCGGTCAGCGTCGGCAACTCGGGCGCATGCACCCCGGCCCGCGCCGCGATAGATCGCCATACCGGCTCCACAAATCCACGAGACACTTCCAGCGGCAACATATCGGACCCGCCGGAAACCCGTACATCCGAAGCATGAACCGCCACGATATCCGCATTCGCAAACTGCACCCGGTTGCCCGTGTCCAGATAACTCTCGGTCAGCGCCCCCTCGGCCCAGATCGCCTCATGCGTCTCCAGTTCCACACGATAATAGGTGTAGCTTCCGATCGTCCGGTCGATCAGAACCGAAACTCCGTTCACCAGCATCCGAACCGGCACCAGCCACCCCTCGAAAACCAGACAATGCTCCTGTGTCACCAGCAGATCACGCGACGGCACCCCCTCGGAAAGCGCCCCCGCCTTCACACGCACCAGCCAGTTCTCCTCAGGCACCCGCTGCTCCCGCACCACGATGGAACGATGCCCAAGCCACATCACCGGCATCGCACCTTTCGGCGTCTCCACCAGAACCCCCTCGGCCAGATCCTCCACCGCAATCGCGCCGGAAGGCGTCGCAATCAGCGTCCCTTCCGCAAAGCATGTGGTATAAATCGTCCCGCCAGTACCATCATCCTGCAACTGATATCCGTAACTATCTACGCCCGGTGCATTCAGATTGTATTGCGTACCATCCTTCAACGTTATGGTAACGACATTGGAACTGCGCGAAACAGAAGAAATGCTATTACGCTCTACTGACCGCAGATCGATCTGATCATTCGTCGTGAAGCCGGAAATCACGTTCGTCGGCATCTGCGTGCCGTTGATCGTCACGCGCGCGCCATCACCGGCCAGATTGATCGTTCCGCTTCCCGCGGTCCCGTTCAGCAACAACCCAGCACCGGAGGAAACCGTCGTCACCCCCGTCAGAACACCGCCTGATCGAACCGTGGCGGACGCCCCTGCAAGCAACGTCTGCGAAGCCAGCGTGCCGCCACTGTAAACCAGAACAGACCCACCAGACGCCATCTGCGTCACCGCGGTCGCACTTTGATTCCACGTGGCACCGCTATCGACGATAACATTACCACCACTCACCGCAGTATTGATGGTCGTGACGCTAGACCCAAGCTCAAGCGTCCCGCCCTGCACAACCGTCGTGCTGGAAATCGTCCCGTTCGCAAAGACGGACCCACCTAAGCCTACCGTGGCAGATGTCAGCGTCGCACCGCTCGAAACCAGCAAACTCACACGGTTCGAAACAGTCCAGGCGCGCGGATCCGCGTATCCGCTTGCAAGACGCACCGTGCCACCACTGATCGTAAACGTCGTATCCGCCGTGGCGCTGGTATTATTGAGAATAATCGTGCCGCCATCGACAGTCGTGCTGGAGATGGTCCCACCCATCACATCCAACGTCGCACCGCTGGCAACCTGATCTCCAACGACCCGCCCACCGGAAGAAACCCGCATAACCCCGGAATTGGTCAGCGTCCCACCCGAAGACCGTGCCATTGACATCCCAGTCCCCGGTATAGGTCGCCCCACTGGCACCACTGACAACACCATTTGCATAGACATTCGCGCTGTTTACGAGGGCGCCCGCAGAAGCAAGCACGGTCCCACCACTACCAGCATACGGATCAACGGCCACAGCACCACTGCTGACATACCGTTGGCCACCGCCGATAATGTAGCCCTGATACGATGATGCCCCCGAAGCAAGATAATCCTTGCCCCCACTGCTCACCACACCATTACGAACGATACCCCCGGCAGAAACGAAACGCTGCCCATAATTATGCTGGTCCTGGGTCGACCCCCCACTCAGAACATATTCGACATCGCCATAATTGAGATCCTGTGTGGCTGTCTGTCCGGAAGAAACATAAGTTGTCGCCATGTGCCAAACCTCTCCATCATCGGAATTCAACCGTGGAATTACGAAGCCAATGGCAAGACCAGCCTCACATGCCTCCGCCGCATCAGACAGCAATCATCTGACACATATATTCCTTAATCAATAATTAAAGTAATATTGAATAAAATATTTTTATCTTGTCAGTAAACCCAATTACTCAATCCGCGAAACCAACAAAAAAGGCGCTTCCCATACGGGAAGCGCCTTTAAAAATGACTAAAAAATCAATCAGTTACACATTGAACCGGAACAGCAGCACATCTCCATCCTGCACAACATAGTCCTTGCCCTCGATGCGAAGCTTGCCGGTCTCCTTGGCCTTCGCCTCCCCCTGGCACGCCACATAATCGTCAAAAGCAACCGTCTCGCACGCAATAAACCCACGTTCGAAATCATTGTGAATCACGGCCGCCGCCTGCGGTGCCTTGGTCCCGGCTGTAATCGTCCAGGCCCGCGTCTCCTTCGGCCCCACCGTGAAATACGTCCGCAACCCCAACAGCCGATACCCGGCCGCGATCACCCGATCCAACCCGGAATCGGACAGGCCCAGCCCATCCAGAAACTCCCGCCGATCCTCCGCAGGCAACTGGCTCACCTCCGCCTCGATCGCCGCCGAAACCACCACAACCCCGGCCCCCTCGGCCTCAGCCCGTTTCCGAACCGCCTCGGAATGCACATTCCCCGTCGCCGCCGACCCCTCCTCGACATTGCAGACATACAGAACCGGCTTCGTCGTCATCAACTGCAACTTCGCCGCCGCAGCCTCCTCCCCCGCCGGAACACCCACACGCGCCGGCTTCCCCTCGCGCAGAACCGCAATCAACGGCTCCATCAACGCAAGCTGCGCCTGCGCCTCACGGTCGTTCCCTTTCGCCCGCTTCGCCAGCGAAACCTGTCGCTTCTCCAAAGACTCCAGATCCGCCAGCATTAGCTCGGTCTCGATGATATCCGCATCCCGAACCGGATCGACCCCCCCCTCCACATGGGTCACATCGTCATCCTCGAAGCAGCGCAGAACATGGATGATCGCATCCACCTCACGAATATTGCCCAGAAACTGGTTCCCCAGCCCCTCCCCGCGCGACGCCCCACGCACCAGCCCGGCAATATCCACGAACTCAAGGCTCGTCGGCAGAATCTTCTGCGATTTCCCGATCGCTGCCAGCACACCCAGGCGCGGGTCCGGAACCGCAACACGCCCAACATTCGGCTCAATCGTGCAGAACGGATAATTCGCCGCCTGCGCCGAAGCCGTCTCCGTCAACGCGTTGAACAGGGTGGACTTGCCGACATTCGGCAGCCCCACGATACCACAATTGAAACCCATCAGCGCGTCTCCCCAAGCAATAAAGCAATTTTGGTCATGAAAGCCTCCGGTTGCCCGTCAGCTAGAATCGGTGCCGCATCCGCCACGGCATCCAGCAACGCATCCAGTCCCGCCTGCTCCACCTTGGCAAAGTCCCCCAGAACATGCCCATGCACCCGCTCCTTCGAACCAGGATGCCCGATGCCCAGACGCACCCGCCAATACCCCGGCCCGCTCAGCGCCTTGTCCATGGAACGCAGGCCGTTATGTCCCGCAGCCCCCCCGCCGCACTTCACACGCACCCGATTAGGCGCGAGATCAAGCTCATCATGAAAGGCCGTCACGGCCCCGACCGGAATTTTATAGAATTTCGCAGCCTGCTGAACACTGTCGCCAGACAGGTTCATATAGGTCATGGGCTTCAGCAGCAGCACCTTGTGCCCGCCAATCGTCCCTTCGGCCGTCTCGCCCCGAAACCGCTTCCGCCACGGCGAAAAACGATACCGGTCCGCAATCCGGTCCACGGCCATGAAGCCGATATTATGTCGCTGGCGGCTCATCCCCGGCTCCGGGTTGCCAAGACCGGTCCAGAGCAACATGAACGAACCCTTTAGTCAGCGTCTTCACAATAAAAGGGGCAGCCCAGAAAGGCCGCCCCCACAGTCTTACTTCTTCTTCGCGCCTGGCTTGGCGTTCGCAGCCTCGGCAGCCGCCGCAGCCTTCGCCGCCGCTTCCGCTTCCATCTCCGCATCCACCGTCGGCGGCGCGATGCTGGCGATCACGAAATTCGGCACCTGAAGGATCGGCGTCGAGTTCTCGGTGCCCTTCAGATCGTCCCAGCGCACGTTTTCATGAATGTCCAGCTTGGACAGATCCACCGTGAAGTGCTCCGGAATGTGCTCGGCATCCACCATCACTTCAACGGAATGACGCACGACGTTCAGCACGCCACCACGCTTCACACCCGGCGCCACGTCTTCACCCGTGAACGCGATCGAAACAGTGACATGCACCTTTTCACCCGGCGCAAGGCGCTGGAAATCCACATGGATGGGCGCGTCCGAAACCGGATGCAACTGCACATCACGCATCAGCGCGCGAACCGCCTCGCCTTCCACGGCCAACTCGTAAAGACGGGACTGCCATCCACCACGATACATTTCCTTCATGACATGGCGCGGGTCCATGGCAATCAGCGTCGGCTCCTGCTTCGCACCGTAGATCACGGCGGGAACCTTGCCCTCACGTCTTGTAGCGCGCGCTGCCCCCTTACCAGCCTTCGCACGCGAAGAGACTTCCAAAGTCGTCAAACTAGCCACAATATTGCTCCTGATTCTGCTGCGCGCAGGCCTCCAGGGGTGCCTGCGCGAGCCGGGGCCTTAACCGAACCCCCGCCAGAAATCAACCAAAACCCGCCTCACCCCATCTGCTCGACGTCCCAGCCACGCCCCTCCGCCGGCGGCGTCACCAGCAACGGCACCGCATTCGCCAGCCGCACATTCGCCGGCAACCCCATCGCGGACCGCAACGCCCGGAACAACGCCCCATGCGCCACAACCAGCGGCGGCCCCTCACCCTCCAGCGCCCGATTCAGCGCCATCGTCCCCCGATGCCGCAACGTCGCGAAAGACTCGCCCCCCGCAGGCGTGATCTCCCCCGCGATCCACGGATCATACCAGTCCCCCATCGGCTCTCCCTCCTGCTCCCCGAAACAGACCTCCAGAAGATCGGCATCCAGCGAAATCGCCAGATCCGGCCCCCCGGCCGCCTTGATCCGATCCCGCGCAATCTCCGCCGTCACATGCGCCCGCCCCAACGGAGAAGACACGATTCGCGTCGCCCCAAACACCCCCTCACGCCAGAGCCGCCCCAGAACCTCCCCGGCCTTCTCCGCCTGCTCCAGCCCCGTCGCATTCAACGGAATATCCGTCCGCCCCTGCGAAAGCCCCTGCTTGTTCCAGTCCGTCTCACCATGACGAAGATACCAGTATGGTTTGGCCGTTACCTGCAACACAGCGCGCTCCCCTTATGTCTCTCCCCAAGGGCATAAGGGCAGACCACAAGCCGGGTCAACGCACCATCGTCTGAAACCACCCCACCCTTAATCGAACAGCGAGGACACCGAACTCTCATCAGCCACCGCACTCATTGCCCGCGCCAGCAGATTGGCCGTGCTGATCTGCCGGATGTTCCGCGCCGCCTGCACCTGCTCCGTCGCCGCGATCGTATCCGTCAGCGTCAGCATCGAAATCGGGGACTCCCCGATCCGCACCGTCGCATCCCGCGTCAGAACCCCATGCGTCGCATAGGCCTCAACCCCCGCCGCCCCACGGCTCATCAACGCTTCCGCCGCATTGCAGAGCGACCCGCCACTATCCACGATGTCATCCACGAGCAGACAATACCGCCCGGACACATCGCCAATCACGTTCATCACCTCGGAAACACCGGGCTTTTCGCGCCGCTTGTCGATAATCGCCAGATCCGTGTTCAGCCGCTGCGCCAGTTGCCGCGCCCGCACCACGCCACCCACATCCGGCGAAACCACCATCAGATTCTGGTCCGGCAACCGCGCCTTGATATCCCGCACGAACAACGGCGCGGCATAAAGATTGTCCACCGGAATATCGAAGAACCCCTGAATCTGCATCGCATGCAGATCCATCGTCAGAATCCGGTTCGCCCCCGCCTCCACCAGCAGATTCGCCACCAGCTTCGCACTGATCGGCGTCCGCGGCCCCGATTTCCGATCCTGCCGCGCATAGCCGAAATACGGCATCACCGCCGTAATCCGCCGCGCCGACCCACGGCGCAACGCATCCAGCATGATCAGCAGTTCCATCAGATGGTCGTTCGTCGGCGCGCAGGTACTCTGGATCACGAACACGTCCTCACCCCGGACGTTCTCATGAATCTCCACCAGCACCTCGGCATCGGCGAAACGACGCACCGTCGTCTTGCACAAGGGCAGATGAAGCTCTTCCGCCACGGCCTGCGCCAGCGGCAGGTTGCTGTTACAGGCGACGATCTTCATACCGACAAGGCTCCGGTCACGCGCGTTTGTATCAGGCCGCCACAAAACACGGCCATAAAGCTGTGCGGCCTTCTAGCAACCACCAGATCAAATGTCATCCACAGGATCACCAGATTCCGCCGCCAGTCAGGGTTTTGCCGCCCCCGCCACAGCCGGCAACGGCTTATGATCCCGTCCTGAGTAGTTCGTCACGATCTGATGCACGGCCCCCGCCGCCTCCTCACCCGCCGCATTCGCCACATCCCCCCAGGCCCCATCCAGCGAATGCGCGTCGACATCATGCAACTGCGTCGCCACCCCCGCCTCCTTGCCATGCGCATCCACCACATGCCACGCCAGTTCGATATGCTGCTGCGGATGCCCACCCGTCCCCGAAGGCCCGGTCGTCAGCTTCACCACGCAGAACACGGTGAAATCCGAGTCTTTCGCAACCGTCTGAACCTGCTCCTCCGTCCCCCGAAGAGACGACACGAACACCTGCGCCAGACTGACATCCCCATCCCCAGGCGCCCCCGTCACCCCCCTGAAATAGATCCGCGCCGCCCGATGCATCAGAGAATGCGGATCATGCGCCATCTCATCCGCCTGAATCCCGCTCAGCATCCCGGCAATCCCCGGTGCCGCCTGCCCCGCATTCGCATCCAGAACCGGCGCACCACCCTCCGCCCATTGCTGGACCGGCACCGGCACACCATCCTCCGCCCCCCGCAACTTCCCCTGCGGGGTCATCACCGCATAATGCGGCGTCACAAGCCCGTTCGCGGACGTCGCCGTCATCTTCAGCCACCAGTCCCCCGGCCGCACCGCCTGCGATACCGCCGGCACGGACTGGTTCAGCATCGCCTGCGTCACCGCCTGCGCCCACAACGTCGCCCGGGCATTATCCAGCAACGACTCCAGCGGGACCGGCACCGCCAGCCGCCCCGGCGGCGGAGACAACGCCAGCTTCCGCGCCTCCGCCCCCGGATCGGCAAACGGATGCGGCATGTCCAGACACCCGCTCAACCACAACGGCAGAACAACCAGACAACAAAATCTAAACCGCATTGGAATCCTGAGCACGAATTACCGAAATCTGATGCCCGATCGCCCCACCCCCCGCCAGGGTCCGGCGGCGATGGCTGAAAAACCGGCGCGAATCCGTCAGTGTATCGACATAAAGCGCCGATGCCTCAACACCCGCCCGCTCCAGCCGCGCCACACAATACCCAGCCAGATCGAACTGATAATGCCCCTCCCTCACGCCAGGCACGAAAAACCGCTCCCCCTTCCCATCCAGCGCCAGAACCTCCCGCCGCATATCCGGCCCCACCTCATAACTCTCCCGCCCGATGCACGGCCCCACACACGCCACGACCTCCCCCGCCCCCAGCGCCCGCATCGCCAGCAACGTCGCCTCAAGCACCCCACCCGCCGCCCCGCGCCACCCCGCATGAGCCGCCCCCACAACCCGCCCCGAACGATCACTGAACAGAACCGGCCCGCAATCCGCCGTAATCACTCCCAGCGCCACAGCGGAGTCATCGCTCACCAGCGCATCCGCACGCGGCCCCTGCCCCACACGCCACGGCGGCACCACACCCCCACGCGGCACAGTCACCACTCCATCCCCATGCACCTGCGTCACCCCCAACAACGCATCCGGTCCAACCCCCATCTCCCCCGCCACCACGGCACGATTGGCCGCAACCGCATCCGGATCGTCCTGCGAAGACAGCGAACAATTCAGACTGTCATACGGCGACAGCGATACCCCCCCCAGCCGCGTGAAAAATCCATGCCGCGTCGGCAACGCTCCCGTCAGCGCAATCCCGTCCAGACTCACGCCCGCACCTCCCCGCCCGGCACCACGCTCGCCACCGTCACAGGCGGACGCTGCAAAGCAAACGCCATCAGCCCGATACCGGCCAAAGCCATCGGAATGCACAACACCTGCCCCATCGTCACGCCGAACGGCAGAAATCCAATAAACGCATCCGGCTCCCGGAACAGCTCGCAAAACGAACGCGCCACGGCATAACCGAACAGAAACAACCCGGACAGGAACCCGAAGCGCATCCGCAACGCAGGCCGACTCGCCGCCACCAGCATCACGCACAGCAGCAACGCCCCCTCGGTCAACGCCTCATACAGCTCCGAAGGGTGCCGAGGCACAGGCCCGCCCGTCGGAAACACCATCGCCCAGGGCAGGTCCGCAGGCGCCTCCCGCCCCCACAACTCGCCATTGACGAAATTGGCACACCGCCCGATCCCCAGCCCCATCGGCACGATCGTCGTGATCCGATCCGCGAATCCCAGAAAACTCAGCCGGTTTCGCCATGCGAACAGCGCCATCGCGATGATCACACCCAATGCCCCGCCATGAAATGACATCCCCCCGCGCCAGACCTGAAGAATGGCCGACGGATGCGTCAGATAGAACCCGGGCTGATAGAACAGGATATACCCCAGCCGCCCACCAAGCACGACGCCAAGCACCGCCCAGGACGCGAAATCATCCACCTGAATCTTCGTCGCCACCTCAGGCTTCAACGCACACAGCCGCCGCGCGATCAGCCACCCCAACCCCAGCGAAACGATATACGCCAGCGCATACCAATGGATCCCCAACGGCCCGATATGGACCGCCACCGGGTCAAATTGCGGAAACGGCAGAATCAGAACTGACATGAAGGCGCTTTACAGATAGAGCGAAGACGTCGCGAGATGATCCCGCACATAAAAACCAATGCCATCCTCGAGGGACGTGAACGATCGCCCAAACCCGGCCTCCCGCAAACGGCGCATATCCGCCTGCGTATAGGACTGATACTGCCCCCGCAGCGCCTCAGGCATATCGACGAACTCAACCCGCCGCGGCTTCCCCGCCGCATCACACACAGCATGAGCTAGATCGAGATAGCTCCGCGCCACCCCGGTCCCGCAATTGAAAATCCCACTCACCAACGGCGTATCATAGAGCCACAACAACACCTCCACCACATCCCCAACCCAGATGAAATCACGCATCTGCGCGCCATCGGCGATGTCATTTCGATCGGACCGGAACAGCCGCGCCGGGCGCCCCGCCGCCACCTCGTCGTATTTCACCTTCACGACCGAGATCATGCCGCCCTTGTGATACTCGTTAGGCCCATAGACATTGAAAAACTTCAGCCCCACCCATTGCGGCGGCGTCACCGCGCATGCGCCCACATGCCCCATCACCTGCTGGTCGAAAACATGCTTGGACCACCCATACAGGTTCAACGGCCGCAAAAACGGCAGCCGCTCCGGCGAATCGTCGAACAGCTCCGGCCGGTCCGCCGCCCCGTAAGTCGCGGCGGAAGAGGCATAAATGAACCGCACCCCCCGCTCGCCACACCAGTGCCAAAGTTTCGCGGACAGTGCGACATTGCTGGCCCACACCAGATCGCCGTCCCGCGCCGTCGTGGCGCTCACCGCCCCCATGTGAAACACCGCCGTCACCTGCGGCTCCGTCTCCAAAAACGCATCGAGCTGCTCGGGCGCGATCAGCAGATCCGGCGCATGACCCGCCAGATTCCGCCACTTCCCCGTATCCCGCAGTCGATCCACCACCACCGTCCGCAGACCGCGCGCCTTGAGGGAAGCATGAAGGCAGGAGCCGATGAATCCGGCGCCGCCGGTCACGATGATCATGACATCCGCTATAAAGCGCCAGACGCCCTTCTCCAACGCCCTATCGCAGCACCCGGATGGTTTTATCAGCCAGGACTGCTATACTCGCCCACCTTCGAACTCCCTAAAAAGGAAACCACGACATGCCAGACCGTCCGCGCTTCTTCGACGATATCGCTGGTGTCGCCGGTGGGGCCTTTTCCGCGCTGACCGGCGCCCGCGAAGAACTCCACGCCATGATCCGCAGCCGCATCGACGAAGCCCTCGCCTCGCTCGATCTCGTCCGCCGCGAAGACCTGGACGCCGTCCGCGAAATGGCCGCCCGCGCCCGCATCGGCCAGGAAGAGGCCGAAGCCCAGATCGCAGCCCTCGCTGCGCGCGTCAGCGCCCTGGAGAATGTCGCCACCCAACCGGAACACAAACACGATCAGCATCACGATCATCACCATCACTGACACTTCGAAACACCCGGTCCATATCATCTGGCACGGAGTATTCGCCCCGTCAGGCAAGCACTGTTCCGTACAAATTGTTAACGGTCGTGAAATCATTCTCCGGCTACACCCTTGCAGGGGCGCCTAACCCCACATAGGGTTTGTTCCAGTGGCCGGAACTTCCGCCCACCCGCATCGCACGCGGCGCTGCGGTTCCGCAGACATCACAGGAGTGCCGCCCTGGCATCCAGTGCCAGGCCCGCCTCCACGGCTTTCGGGAGTCTCGTAATGCCTGCACTCACGCTCTCCTCCGCCTCTCAGAACGTCAACCCGCTCGATCTGATGGAACAGGTCGTCGGCAGATACGAATGGGCGTTCGATCGCCGCAACGATTCGGAAATGATCGCGGAAGCCCCCGGCAAATGGTGCGATTACGGCCTGTACTTCTCCTGGTCACGCGAACTCTCCGCCATCCATTTCACCTGCACGTTCGACCTCAAGGCCCCCACTGCCCGCCGCAAGGCCCTTTACGAACTCATCGCCCTCGCCAACGAACGCCTCTGGATCGGCCATTTCAGCCTAGATCAGGATACGTTCACCCCCGTCTTCCGGCACGCCGTCCTCCTGCGCGGTGCAACTTCCGTCGCCTCGGAAAGCTTTGAAGACATGATCGACATCGCTCTCAACGAGTGCGAACGCTTCTACCCGGCCTTTCAGTTCGTGCTCTGGAGCGGCAAAAGCCCCGTCGATGCCCTCGAAGCCGCCATGCTCGATTGCGTGGGGGAAGCCTGACTCTTCCGAAAGGATCATTATGCCCGCCAGCCCTGCCCTCCTTCCTTGTGTCATGCTGATCGGGTGCGGCAAAATGGGTCACGCAATGCTGGACGGATGGCTGGCGAACGGCATCGCCCCGTCCGTCATTATGGACCGCCACCTCGAAACAGTCCCGAAGCCCCATCGCATCATCCGGGATACAGCGTCCCTGCCGGAAGACTTCTCTCCGGAATTCATCGTGCTCGCCGTCAAACCGGCCGGGGCGGATGCGGCACTCGCGGAACTCGGCCCGCGCTTTCCTCAGGCCGTCGTTCTGTCCGTCATGGCAGGCCGCACACTCGCCTCCCTGACTGCCCACGGGGCCCCCACCGCCATCCGGGCCATGCCCAACACACCCGCCTCAATCGGCAAAGGCATGACCGTAGCCTGCCCCGGCCCCGGCATCTCAGAAACGCAACGCATCCGTTGCTCTGATCTGCTTGAGGCTGTGGGAGACGTTGCCTGGATCGAAGAGGAAGATGCTCTCGCCACCATCACCGCCATCTCGGGCTCCGGTCCGGCCTATCTCTTCCTGCTGTCGGAACTGATGGAAAAAGCCGGCATCGAACAAGGCCTACCTGAGGATCTTGCTCGCCTGCTTGCTCGCAAGACACTCTCCGGCGCGGGTGCCCTGCTGGACAGCTCCCCAATGGCTGCCGCCGAATTACGCCGCGCCGTCACAAGCCCGAATGGAACCACCCAAAGCGCGCTGGATGCCCTGATGGCGGAGGATGCATGGCCCCGATCCGTCAGAAATGCCATAGACGCCGCAACACACCGTGCACGGGAACTCGCATCATGACCATGCGTGTCCCCGCTCTTAACGCCAGATTGCAGTCCTTCCCGGCTGCACCAACCCGGATAGATGCCCAACCATGACCGCCGATTCCAGAGACCAAGAAGAGTTCGATGCAGCCCTCATCCGGGCCGCCATGGACCGCGCGGCACAGGTCGGATGGCAGCGCCTGTCTCTGGTCGATGCCGCGCGTGAGGCCGGTCTGCCACTTGAAGAAGTCCGCGCCCGCTTCCCCTTCAAAACCATCCTGCTTACCCGCCTTGGTCGCCTGGCCGACGAATCGGCATTGCGGGATGACGGCTCCGCCAGCAGTCTACGGGAACATCTCTTCGACCTGCTGATGCGTCGTTTCGATCTGTTTCAACAATACCGCGAAGGTGTGCGCGCCATCCTGCACGCCATGCCCTATGATCCCGCTCTTAGCCTGTTCCTCGGTGCCGGAACCGTGGACACCATGCGCTGGATCGCCCAGGCCGCCGGCATCGATACACAGGGTCTCTCGGGATTCGCACGTATCCAGGGACTGGTGGGCATCTGGGCACATACCGTCCGCGCCTGGGAAAAGGATGAAAGCGCAGATCTTTCCACCACAATGGCCGCGCTGGATCAGGCGCTGGATCGCGCCGAACGCCTCAATATCCTCAGACCCTTACCAGGAACACTCCCGAAAGTTCCTCGCACATCGGATGGACTGCCGGACCTGCCACTCGAAAGCTGAACTGGTTTTTCACGCCCGGAGAAAAACCAGTCTTTACGAACATCGTCCAGACGGATAATACCGCCACAACGAAGCGGCCATATCCCTGAATCGGGATAGTCCGTTGGGGTGTAGCCAAGCGGTAAGGCAGCGGATTTTGATTCCGCCATGCGGAGGTTCGATCCCTCCCACCCCAGCCAGACATACCCCGAAAAGAAAAAACCCGTCGCATGGGACGGGTCATTTCAGACTTCGGATCAGACCGCCTTCTTCAGGTTCGGGCTGGCCTTGAACCGTACTGTTTTACCGGCCTTCACCTTCACAGGCTCACCAGTCCGGGGGTTCAAAGCCTTACGCGCCTTGGTCTTCTTGACCGTAAACGTGCCGAAGGAAGGCAGGGTAAACCCACCGTCCCGCTTCAGTTCCTTGATGATGGCCGTCATCAGATCGGCCGCCGCCTGGTTGGCCGCAACACCCGTGCAGTTCACAGAATCCTGAATGACCGCTGCTATAAACGCTTTACTCATCGAAGGATTTTTCCCCTTGCCAATGGTTTCCTGAAAACGTAGGGAGTTTTGACAACGCCCGGTCCGGCGCGGCTTGTAGCGCGTAATACGGCCCTTTGCCTAGCACTATTCGCCTCACTTCAGGCCGAATACTGGTTTTTTTTATTGCAAAACTCAACTATGGCCGGATCTCTGTTTCTCAAAGCTTTGCCAACAGAGACCGTCACGCAACGATCATTCCTATAAAGACCACCTCGCGGAATAAAGTCATCTCGGCAAAGTAATCACACCTTATTCAGAAAGAAAAGTCCCGTGCTTCGGCCCGTCTGTCTCTTCGCACAATACAGCCCGAACGGCATGATCCCCCCGCATACCTCGCATTACCTGCGAGAAATCGCGTCATGCGGCTATACAATTCATCTCGCTCAAACAGGCGCCGATCCGGATACCGAACTTCCGCCAGATCTGATAGACCTCCACCTGATCCGTCACTTCCGACTCAACAGAGGTCTGGATTTCGGCGCATGGCAGGATCTCATCGCGAAAGGCTGCACGCGGGATGCCTCCGAAATCCTGCTTGCCAATGACAGTGTCTTCGGGCCTTTCACGCCCTTGCGCCCCATCGTCGAAGCCATGCGGGCAAGACAATACGATGCCTGGGGCATGGTCGAATCCCAGGCCATTACCCGGCATTTTCAGTCATGGTTCATCGTCATGACCCCTGAAATCCTCGCCAGCGCTCCCGTTCAACGGGTGATGACACTGCCATTTCAGGAGATGAGCAAGGACGAGATCGTTCTTCACGCGGAACTCGGTCTAGGCATCGCCCTCTCACAAGCCTCCCCCAATCTCGGCGCCTCATGGGCCAGCCGCCGCGGCCTTGCCAGACTCCTCGCCGTCAATCCCATGCACACGGACTGGCAAACCGTCCTGTCATCAGGACAAGCCCCGTTCCTGAAAACCGAACTCCTGCGCGACAACCCCAGCGGCATCGCAGCCCTTGCCCAATGGCGCCGGCACATTCCGCCAACAAGCACCTTCAATCCTGACTGGATCGAATCCTACCTCGCCGAAAATTTCCCCCGCAGACAGGTCCAATCCGCCAGCTTTCGCGCCCGCTGCGTCCAGGCCCTCGCCAGCGAAAACCGCGCTCAGGCCTTGAGTGCGCTATTCTTGAAAAAGCTGTAAAAACACCGACCCTCAAATAACATCCTTTTCCCCACGTCGCGCAACGACACCCTCCAGCAAGCTACGCAATTCCCGTGCCTGCGTGTCAAAGCTCGGCAATTCCCCCTTGAACGGATTGACGTATCCATCAAACCGCGAGGCGGAATCCATCAACCCGACCATCGCATCCCGCAACGATTCCATCTTTCCATCCAGCGGAATATACGTCCCGTTCACACCATCCCGAACGTCATCCGCCTGCCCGCCTGGCGCCGTCGTCACCACCCATACATCCCGCGCCAGCGCCTCACGAACGCTCAAACCATAACTCTCTTTCCATTGCGACGGAAAAAGCAGCACATCAATCTGGTCAAAAAAATCATCCACGGTCTCCCGGCCAAACGCCGCCACAACCCGCGCTGATCCCGCCAGTTTCCAGGTCGATACATCAATCGAACTGAAGCCCAGATTGAGTTTGTTATCCACCAGAACAAGCTCCCAGTCAGACCGCTTCAGGGACTCGAACGCCTTTCTGATCAGCGGATACCCCTTCACAACCTCGGTCCCGCCGATGAACCCGAACCGCACCGGCCCACCACGATTCCGAAACGCTCGAGGCCGTGCAGGCCATGAAAAACCGTTCCGGTTCACGACAATCCGATCCGGCGCGATCCCGTTCGCAAGATAAAGATCCTGATGCGACTCGGACGGACTCAAAATCAGATCCGCCCCCATCAATGCCTGGTGCATCAAACTGGCCCGATCCTCCAGATGCCGCGCTGCCGGCAAGCATTCCTGGCAAACACGCAAATCAATCTTTTTCTGAAAACAATATCGTCCATCCTCCTTTACCATGAACTGCCGGTCACAAAGCCACCACGCATCATGAACCGTCAGCACATACGGAATCCCACGCTCCTGGCACAACCGCAGCAACGCCGTCCCCAGCCCCTGAAGCGCATGAACATGCAGAACGTCCGGCCTGACCGCATCCACCCAGGCACCAAACCATTCCGCCATCTTCGGATTGTCCAGATAGCCAACCTGATCATGATCCGGGGGTACCGTGGACGACAAAACATCCACCCCGCCCGTCACATACCGAAGTGCTCCATTCGGCACTCCCTCAAGATGAGGCCGCGATGTAAACATCGAGACATCTACCCCCGCCGCAACCAGATGACGGCACATCTCCTCGACCACAATCGTCGCCCCGCCAAAGGAACGTGGTGCGAAATAGACATTCGCCATCATGACCCTCAGCGCACCGCTGCCGGGTTGCCTTCTTGCCTGCCCCTGTGGTTTCCCAAAAACTGGTAATACCTGTGCTTCGGCAATCCGGTCCGGGGCATACCGTGCCTCAACATCCACCCGCGCCGTATCCGCCAGCCTTTGCCGCAACCCCGCATCCCGCGCCAACCGCACGAATGCCGCTCGCCAAGCCTCGTCGGAATCCGCAAGGATCCCATTCTCGTCGTTTCGCATAACCGTCAGAAACGCATCGCGAGGCGAACATATGGACGCCACCCCGACGATAGACGCCTCCAGATATTTGATGTTGCTCTTGGCATCGTTGAAAAGCGTCCGTTCCAGCGGGGCGATCGAAATATCCGAGTCCGCTAGAAGTGCCAGATAGTCGCGATACGCCATCCCGGAAACCCGCTCAACGCGCTCACGAAAACGATCAAATGCCTTAGGCAAGGAAAGCTGCCCGACAATTCTTACATGAAGCGACGGTTCTTCTTGCATGGCCGCCAGCAAGCCCGTCGCAGCCTGTCGAAAATCCGCATCGTGCGTGTTGGTTCCGGACCCGTACACCACGATAACCCGGCCATCCGATCGCATCCGGCCATCGCGCTCAATCGCCGCAGCCCCGGCCAAGGTGTCCGTATCAAGCGCGTTCTCGATAATAGAAACCTCGGATAACCCTGCCTTGCGCATCTCCCGCGCCAACGCCCGAGTGGACGCAATGCCCCGCCCACAGGCCAACATGCACGCCCGAAAAATGCGGACGCCAAACAGGATTTCCTCCCGTTCCGAAGCCGTCAGAGAAGAAAGATTCCCATTCTGACGATACTGATCCTGATCGAAGATCAGATCGTCCACCTCCCATCGCGGGGCCAGACGCAAACGATGCGCCTCGGCCACAAGCGTCATGACGGATTCGAACCCCGGCGTGCGATAAAAAATAACCTGCGTGCAACATTGCAACGCTGTCATCGCCGCATCCGTGTCACGCCAATCAACGACGCGAACATTCCACCCTAAATGCCCCAACGCGTTTTTCTTCTGCCAGACCCGATACTTCGCACATTGCCGGAGTCCAAGTTCCGCGATGATCAATACACATGGGGTCAATGCGAATGCTGTCTCGGCAAGAGTCTGCCGATAAATATCAAGTGCAGAAACTTTCCCCAACGACTCCTGACGATCCGAAAGGATCGACAGATCTTTTTTCAGAGACTTCGCATGACGTCTGGGCAGCCGGGACCGGATAGCCTGTCTTACGCCCGCAATCCCCCCCTGCTCCCATTTTTCTCGAAACCGTGTTTTTACGATAGCCAATGGCGTCCCGTCCGGCAGACGGCCCAGGGTCAAAGATCGTACGGCACGAATAGGCGTCGTAACCCTCCATGAGAGAGAGTGACGGATCAGCGATATCTGATGCTGAAGATGCGCTATCTCACCCTGCAAGCCATCTGCACGCATTCCATGCAATCTAGCCGAACTGCGATAGCTTTCGGCCAGTGCCTGAAGACGGGCATATTCTACCTCATCATGATTCTGTGCAGGCTCTACCGGAACAGAAGACGAAGCTTGAATATCGGACACCATCGAAAACCATCACATCATAAAAATAAACACAAAAAAGCCGGTCCCCCATAAGGGAACCGGCTCTCTCTATGACACAGGTAAAAAGGATTATCAGCTCAGCGTAAAGTCAGAAGCTTTCAGATCCTGAACACCAACAAAAGTGATCTTCGAATGATCCGCCAGTTCGATCGTCGAGTTGCCACCTGTCACGGTTGCCGCACTCAACACATTCTGCAGGCCGTTGTTGTTCTGCAAACCATACTGATACAGCGCCACCAGGTTACCGGCTGCACTGCCGAAATCGGTGATCTGATAATTGCCACCAGCATGACCCTGGGTCAGAGCAAACAACGCACCGCCGGAACCACCCGTGAACGTATCGCCGCCAACACCGCCAACCAGCGTATCGTAGCCCGAACCGCCGATCATGGTCATTGCGCCGGTGCCACTGAATGCCTGGAAAGCATGCGTGGAAGACGCACCGTTAACCGTCTCGTTGGCCGCATCACCAACAAACAGGCTGTAACCAGAGGTGGAATTGAGGTTCAGGTTCAGGCCGGAAGCACCGAAGATCGTCGCGTTACCCGCAGCAATCGTGGTGTTGCCCGTTCCGTTCAGGAAGGTGAGCGCGCCACCGACGCTGATGTTGTTGCCCATACCATGGACGACCTGCAGATTGCCAGCCGCCGAAATGGTATCGCCCGTGCCGCCGACAACCGTACCGCTCGTACCCGTGAAGGTGTTGACGGCATTGTTGCCACCGAAAACCGTGCTGTTGCTGCCAACGGACACCTGGTTGCCCGTGCTGGTGTCAACAACTGCCGCCTTGTCATGCAGGCTGACCACAGAGCTGCCACCAGCCAGCGTCACCGTGTCGATGCCGTTGGAACCGTCAACCGTATCATGGCCGTTGGACACGACACTGTTGTTACCGGATCCCAGGAAGACCAGGTTGTTGCCAGCGCCCGTCGTGATGCTGTTGTTACCGTTGGAGCCAATGATCGTGTCATTGCCGGCCGCCGTCGCGACCTGCCAGTTCCCGCTCGTACCACCGGCATTATAGAGATTGTTGCCCGTCGCGCCGACGAACATACCGCTCTGATTGCCTGCGAAGAAACTGGTCCCGCCGGTGCTGCCAGCCAGAACGCTCAGGCTGCTCGCACCATCCGCACGCGCATCCAGCACGACAGGTTGCGTCATCGTGCCGTTCGCATCGTAGCCGCCCACGACAGCCGCGTCGAACATGCCATTCAGGGTAAACGCGCCACCGACAGTGACAGATCCTTGGTTTAACCCGCCGCTCGTCGTCGGAGAGTTGCTGCCGGCCGTCAGTTCATAAGTCGTCAGAGATGACCCTGTATGAGCATTCTGGATCGTGGCCGAGTAGGAACTCGCCAGACTCTCCGCCGCACCGCCATCAACCGTCACTTTGACGGTCATGCCGGATGCGCCGACTACAGTCACAATTGACATACTATGCGCTCCTCAACTTTCAAGTTTTCCGCACAGGCGGCCAATGTGACCACCCAGTTTACCTGTGTCAGTTCTCTTCTACCAAACGAAAGCCACCAGTGGCAATGTACTTCCGCATCAGGGAGCCGGAAAACCACAACCCAGTTTTACCTAAACTCATAGACTTAACAGTTCTTCTCGAAGCAATAACGGAGCGTCCCACAGGAGGACACGCCATCATGGCTTCAAGACCGTTCAACCTCGCCCTCTCTGGAAAGTTTCTGGCCAATGAGGTCTACTACGTAAAAGTTAATAAGGGATGAATCCCGTTTTGTAACCCTATTTTTTGATATTTAACGATACGTTGTTGATAAATGGATACTTTTCCACGACCCTCTTTCGTTGCCGCATCCACACCGGAGAACAGCGCCCTGACCCTAGGTCCTCCTCGTTTCTCGCCGACAATTCCAGTTCCGGCTCTATCGGCTGACAGTGCCTGCCTCGCCGCCATCATACGGACCGCAGCCCTGTCCCAGGCCGTTACTATTGGTACGGATGCCGATACATCTGCTTGTGAATCCCTTTTCAGAACCCTCTTTCCCGATCTTTTTCTTGATAAGCGTTGTCAGATAGTCGCTCTTCCTGGCGATTTACCTTGCGATCTGGCGATCTTGTCCACGAATCTACTCACGAAGGAGCCACCAGCCCCCCTGTCCGCACAGGGTACAGGCATGATCGCCCTGCTCGGAACACCTGGCCCCCACTTCTCAACCCCGGCAACGAGCCACTCAGTCAGATTGACGGATACATTCGAACTCATCGCATGGGGGCCAGCTCCCTATCCGATCGCCAACGGCTTTTTCTCTTCAGACGCCCCAATCGTGATCGCCGCCCTCAGGGCCGCATTGCGCCACATCAACGTCAGCCCGCCCGCCGAAACCATCCTTCCCGATCGCCAGATCCTTATGCGCACGCTCCACAGAACAGAGGCACTCAGAAAAGCCGAAGCAGATACACTGCACGCTGAAATCCAGGCACTCAAAGCCGAAAAACAGACTCTCCTATCCGCCCTGAGAGATGCCGAGTCCTGGAAACCGGCCTATTCAGCCCAACGCGCCTGGGCCGACCACATCATCGCTGACAGAAAGTATCTCGCCACCCTCCAGAAAGACGCCATCAGCCGTCTCGAACACCATAATCAGTCCCTCATCGCCCTTCAGAACCAACTCGACATCCGCCCCTCCCTGGCCCGCCGACTGGCCCGTGCCCTACGCCCCCCCATCTCGCCAACCCTGCCCATGGCAGCCCTTCTCACCCCCTATCCTCCCCTCCCCGACATCCCGGAAGCTCCCCCTGACTCACATCGTGTTCCCTTGCCGCAGCCAGACGCTGGAACCACCAACATCCTCTTCATCGCCGGTGAGCCAGACACGCCTGGGGCCACCTATCGCTGCAACCGCCTGGCGGACGCCGCTCAGGCCGCAGGCTACAGCACACGCATCAAAGCCTGCGCCGATGTCGGCGTGGACGACCTTCAATGGGCCACGATCGCCAGTCTCTGGCGCGTGGAATTCAGCGGCCACGTCGATATCCTCCTCACCCTTGCAAAGGAATACGGCGTCACCACCATCTTCGACACGGACGACCTGGTCTTCCTCCCCCACCTCGCCCGAATGGACATTATCGACGGCATCCGCTCGATCGGCGCCACGGAACACCGCATCGAACAGGTCTTCACCGATATGCGCCGCACCATGCAGCGATGCGCGCTCTGCGTCACCACGACCGAAGAACTGGCCCATGCCCTCAGGCCCTACCAGCCCCTGACCCACGTCCTCCCCAACAGTTTCGACATCCCCGCCCACACCTGCTCCCGCCTGCACTTCCGGATGCACACACCGGAAGATGCTCTCATCCGCATCGGCTACGCCACAGGCTCCCGTACCCACCAGCGCGACTTCGCCCCCATCGCTCCCGCCCTCGCTGAAGTCCTCCGTCTCCGCCCTCAGGCCCGCCTCGTCCTGTTCAAGGACGCAACCCACGGCAACCCGGTTCTCCTGACGGATGAGTTCCCCGCCCTGCGCGGGCTTGAACACCAGATCGAATGGCGCATGCTCGTGCCACTCGCCGAACTTCCAGCAGAACTGGCCCGATTCGATATCTCAATAGCCCCCTTGCAAACTGGAAACGTCTTCTGCGAAGCCAAAAGCGAGATCAAGTTCTCCGAATCCGCCCTGGTCAACACCCCCCTCATCGCCTCCCCCACAGGCCCTTTCCGCCGCGCCATCCAACACGGACTCACCGGCTTCCTCGCCGATACCCAACAGGAATGGACCAAGGCCCTCCTCACCCTCATCGACAACCCCGCCCTGCGCCAACAAATCGGTCGCAACGCCTACCACGCCACCCTCTGGCGCTTCGGCCCCCAGGCCCAGACCCAACGGATGCGAACCATCCTGAACGGCCTGACCGGAGAACACGCCGCCACCCTCGCCGGAGAAACCCTCCTCGCTCGCAATGCCCGCACGGACGCCTCCATCCCCACCATCCCGGACAGCGAATGCCTGTTCCACCGCGATGTCCTCGGCGAAGCCACAGTCTCGGTCGTCGTCACATCCTACAACTATGCCCGCTACGTTCTGGACGCCCTCGACTCCGTCCACGACCAAACCCTCGCCCTGATCGACCTCATCGTCGTGGACGATGCCTCAACCGACGACTCGACTGCCCTCATCCTCGCCTGGATGCGCGCTCACGAAACACGCTTCAACCGCCTCATCCTGCTCCGCGCCACCCACAACACCGGCCTCGGCGGCGCCCGCAACATCGGCATGAACGCGGTCGAAACCCTCCACGCCATGCAGCTCGACGCCGATAACCGCCTCCTGCCGGACGCCTGCACGCGTCTCTCAGATGCCATGTCGGAAAACACCGCCTTCGCCTATCCCCAACTCCAGGCCTTCGACGAGCAGGGGAACATTCTGCCAGACCGCCCACTCATGGGTGATTTCCCTTATCACCCCCTTACCCTCGTTGGAGGCAACCATATCGACGCCATGGCCATGATCGCCAAATGGGCCTGGGCCGCCGCCGGTGGCTATTACGTCTCGAAAGACACCATGGGCTGGGAAGATTACGACCTCTGGTGCAGCTTCGCCGAACGCGGCCTTCCCGGCACCCATATCTCGGAACCCCTCGCCCAATACCGCATCCACAACACCTCCATGACCAACGCCGTCACGGAACGCAGCACCCACAAAGCCCGCGTGGTCCAGTTCGTCCAGTCCCGCCACCCCTGGATCAGACTGGTCGCGGAAGACGCCAGACCCAGAATCTGATCCCTACCCTTAAACCGGCACCCCACGCGCCAGCTCCTCGCGCCACACCCGCGCATTTCCGTCAGACGGCGCACGCCAGTCCCCCCGGGGCGACAGCGCCCCGGCGGGAGACAGCTTCGGCCCATTCGGCATCGCAGACCGCTTGAACTGGCTGGTCCCGAAAAACCGCCGCAGAAACACATCCATCCAGTGCTTGATCGCCGCCCGATCATACGCCACCCGCCGCTCCGGCGGAAAATTCTCCGGCCAGACCCCAGCCTCGGCATCCCCCCACGCCGTCTCCGCCAGAAACGCGACCTTCGAAGGCCGAAACCCGTAGCGCAGCACATAATACAGCGTGAAATCCTGCAGCGCATACGGCCCGATCACTGCCTCGGTACTCTGCGCCACCCCATCGGACCCCGCCGGTATCAACTCCGGCGAAATCTCCGCGCTCACGATCCGCTCCAGCAACGGCGCCACCGCCGTCCCCAACCGCGCGGATCGCGCCAGCCACCGGATCAGATGCTGGATCAACGTCTTCGGCATTCCCGCATTGACGTTGTAATGGGACATCTGATCCCCCACCCCATACGTACACCACCCCAACGCCAGTTCAGACAAATCCCCGGTCCCGATCACCAGCCCGTTCTTCTGATTCGCCAGCCGGAACAGAAAATCTGTCCGCAGGCCAGCCTGAACGTTCTCGAACGCAATATCATGCACCGCTTCCCCCCGCGCGAACGGATGCCCGATCTCTTCGAGCATCCGTCCCGCCGTCGGCCGGATATCCAGTTCATGCGCATCCACCCCCAGAAGCGCCATCAACTCATGCGCAAACCCCTTGCTCGCATCCCCAGTCCCGAAACCCGGCATCGTATAGGCATGAATCGCCTTTCTCGCCCAACCCAGTTCATCCGCCACCCGCGCCGCCACCAACAGCGCCAACGTCGAATCCAGCCCCCCCGAAACCCCGATCACCATCGCCCCGACACCACTCTGCGTCAGCCGCTGCCGCAGGGACATGACCTGAATCGTCCAGGCCTCGTAACAATCCTCCGCCAGCCGCGCCGCATCATCCGGTACGAACGGAAACCGGCTCACCCGCCGCCGAACCCCCAAATCTCCCACCGGCGGAACGATATCGAACCCCACCGTCCGGAACACCTGCTCCTGCCCGTCCGCGCAATCCCGGAACGTCCCCAGCCGCATCCGCTCCTGCCGCAGCAGATCCAGATCCACATCCGCCGTCACGATCCGCGCATCATCCGGAAACCGGTCCGACTCCGCCAGTAACCGCCCGGCCTCATGCACCGTGGCCTGTCCGTCCCACGCCAGATCCGTCGTCGATTCCCCCGGCCCGGCCGCCGCATAGACATAAGCCGATACCGTCCGCGTCGATTGCGCCGCACACAGGGCATGACGCTCCCGCGCCCGCCCGATCGTCACCGGGCTGGCCGAAGGATTACCCACTACGCTCGCCCCCGCCAGCGCCGCCCCCGTGCTCGGCGGCAACGGCACCCACACATCCTCACAGATCTCAACCGCCAGCGTCAGCCCCGGCACATCCCGCGCCGCGAACAGCAGATCAACCCCGAACGGCACCATCTCCCCACAGACAGACACGAACTGCCCCCGAATGTCCCGTCCGGAACTGAACTGCCTCGCCTCATAAAACTCCCGATAATTCGGCAGATAGGATTTCGGCACCACCCCAAGAAGCCGCCCGCGATGCAACACAACCGCCACATTATAAAGCCGATCCCGATGCAACAGCGGCGCCCCCACCACCACCACCGGTAACCAGTCCACACTCCGCCGCCGCAGATCCTCCAGCGCCGCCAGCACCGTATCCAGCACGACATCCTGCTGCCGCAAATCCTCCAGCGCATAACCGGACAAGCAAAGCTCCGGAAACACCGCAACCGCCACCCCATCCCGGCTACAGGCCTCGGCACTCCGGGCAATCCCGGCCGCATTGGCCGCCGGATCGGCAATCGAGACCGGTACCGTGCAAGCCGCCACACGCGCGAATCCATGACGGTAAAGCGAGCGGAAATCCTGCACGGCCATCATCCAACCTGTTCCGAAACCCCTCCGTATATGCACCCCTCGCCTGAAACCCGGCAAGTCTTCGTCCCATCACCCGAAAATCGAACCGCTCACGAAATGCAACGTTCCCGCCAGTAACCGGGGCGAGACGTTCACACGGCACGCACCGCCCACAGCCCGGATCATCCGGGATCGTGAACTACCTTCAACAAGGAAACCCTCCCATGGAACTGCTGCACTGGACCCTGGTGTTCCTCGTCCTCGCCCTGATCTCCGCCGTCCTCGGCTTCGGAGGCGTCGCCGCATCCTTCGCCTCGATCGGCAAGATCCTGTTCTTCATCTTCCTGATCCTGCTGGTCGTCAGCCTTGTGTTCGGCCGTCGCGGCGGTGGGCGGACGCGGCTCTGACCAGACCCGCCACCAGTAACGCGTCGGCCACCAACGCATAGATCGCGCCCAGAACCGCCATCGAAACGGGCAGATGAAACAGGTAGGTCGGCGCGTCACACGGCTTGGCGGCGCGGAGCGGCATATTGGCAAACCGCTCCGCAGCCGTCCTCCCCGCAGTCATCGCATAATGGCAGGACGCAAACGGGCTGGGCCACCATTTCCATTCCACTCCGGCATGGAAAAAGCCAAGTCCCACGCTCACGGCCATAGCGATCGCCGCCGCATAAAGCGCATAACGCCGTAAACGCACGCGCAACAAAATGGCCACCACCCCCAGGACGATCGTTATCCGCCAGGGCACACGCTCCAGCAGACACAGATCGCACGGCGTCATATGCAGGCCATGCTGCACGAACGCCGCGAATCCCAAAGCTACGATACCGGCGCCGGAAACGCCCAGGCCGAGAAACCGCTCGGCACGATCAGTCTGGATCATCTCACGGCGTTAACACGGTTCAGCCCTTGGCGGCAGCCTGCTTCTGAACGAGTTCCTTCTGGGGCGGCAGGGCATGAAGCGCTTCCAGAAAATCCTGGGACCATTTCGCCGCCGTCTGGCTCGAAACCTCCGCCTCCATGGACTTCCAGCGTCGCCGACGTTCCGCCAACGGCATCGTCAGCGCCTTATGCAACGCATCCGCAATATCATCGGGGTCATACGGATTGGTCAGCAAGGCATCCGCCATATCCGGCGCCGCTCCCGCGAAATAGGACAGCACCAGCGCCCCCGGGTTGGATGCTTCCTGCGCAGCAATAAATTCCTTTGCCACCAGGTTCATCCCGTCCCGCAACGGCGTCACCAGCCCGACATCCGCCATGCGATGGAACGCCGCCAGCGTATCGCGCGGCACCGGGCGCGTCATGAACCGGATCGGCGTCCAGTCGAAATCCCCGAACTGACCATTGATTCGCCCCACCAGCTCCTCAAGCTGGCTCCGCAACTCAATGTAGGAAGACACCCCACCACGGGAGACCGGCGTTACCTGCAAGTAGGTCAGCTTCCCAATATGCTCCGGATACCGCTCCAGCAGTTTCTGATACCCCAACAACCGCTCCGGCAGCCCCTTGGAATAATCCAGCCGATCCACGCCGAGAATAAAGCCTCGCTTGTGCAGGCTCTCCCTCAGGCGGCGCGCATCATCCGTATGCGTGTTCTTCTCGGCCTGCTCCCGGAATTCCTGCGGGTCGATCCCGATCGCAAAGGCCTGTGCCCGTTTCTCGACGCCACACATCGCGAAACAGCCATCCAGATTGAGCGCATCTTCCTTCGTCTGCACTCCCACCAGATCATAGGCCGCCATGTCATGCAGCAACTCGCCCAGCACCGGAAGCGCGCGTGACACGCTCCAGGGTGGAAACGGAATATGCAGAAAGAACCCGATCCGGCACATCACCCCGCGCTTGCGCAGCATATGGCCCAAGGGAAACAGGTGATAGTCATGCACCCACACCACATCGTCAGGCTTCAGCAACGGCGCCAGATGATCCGCGAACAGCGTGTTCACATCCAGATAGCTCTGCCAGTCCTCACGACGGAAGCTCAGCATCCCCATCCGGTAATGGCATAGCGGCCAAAGCAGCGCGTTTGAGAAATTCTGGTAAAATCCCTCATATTGCGGCTGGGTCATGTCGATAGTGACGTAATTCACACCCTCGACCACATCGCTCTGCGGCTTCTGCTGCCCGATATCGTCCGACAGATTGCCGGACCACCCGAACCACATGCTGTCCACACCACGCACGGCATCGCGCAAGCCGACGGTCAGCCCGCCCGCCGGCTGTTCCCGCTCACGCGGCGACGGCGTTCGGTTCGATACGACGACTAGACGCCCCATGTGTCACCCTCTCCTGCGGCCAAGGCCGTCAACCAGTCGCGATAATTCTGCGACGTCGGAAAATCATCCGGTATCATCAAACCCAGCCCACCATGCGCCTTCGTCACGCGCACACCGTCCAGATCCGTCACATCATCCCCGACAAAAATCGGCATCCTGCCGGCAAACGGCGCCTGTTCCAGCAACATCTCGACCGCATGGCCCTTGTCAATGCCGGCTGGCCGGATTTCCCATGCCATTTTCGCACCCTGGACATGAAACCCGGTCGATTCGCCGACCCAACGATCCGCCGCCGCCTTCAAGGCCTCCCCCGCATCGGGACATCCCCGAAAATGCAGCACCATACCCGTGTGCTTGCGCTCGATCACGACACCGGGCCATTTCGCAGCCAGAGCATCTGCCTGATCCAGCCAGTCCTGTGGCACGGCAGGCAGTTCCGCACGCTCAACCACGGCTTCCGGAGACCGGCGCAACGCAATTCCGTGTTCTCCCGCCACGGCCCAGGGTATTCCCGGCAGAAAATGATCGATCTGCGCGATCGGTCGCCCCGTCACGACTGCCAGCGCCCCACCGCACTTGTCACGCAGACGCGTCAGCGTCTCGACCAGCCCCGGAGGCACCATCACCGCCTCCGGCGTCGGAGCGATATCGACAAGAGATCCATCGAAATCCAGCAGGAAACAGGACCGGCTCGGAGGCATCTCCGGAGCCGGCAGGCGAGTATGAGGCTGTTCGCTAGTCATACGTGGATAACATTCCCATCACGAGACGGTTGCGCACGAAACACGGGCTTCCACTTCAACAGGAAGAATATGGTCTCAATGCGTCATCAAGCGCGTATCGACGAAATTTCCAAATCCATCACGAATGCGTGACGATCTCTCCCCGGCCCGTTACCCTCCGCCGCATGGTAGGTATCAGTTCTGCCAGGGCTGCGGCGGCGGCAGAGTACCCCCCGGGGCAGCAGGCGTGGATGGCGGTGCAGACGGCGGCGTCAGATCCATCGTCCCTTCCTGCGGCTGCCTCCCGCCCGGCGTCAGCGGCACAGGTCCACTCTGAGCCTGCCCACTTTGGAACTGCCCGGCGGAAGGCGGCGTCAGATCTTGCGCCCGCCCCTGCTCGTCCCCCGGCGTCAGAGGAACCGGTCCTCCGGTATCAGCCCCCTGCACCACCGGCGGCGCCTCGGGCACTTTCGGCTGCGGCACAGGTCCCACCTGCGGCGCAACCACATCCCCCGCACACCCCACTACCCGCACATCATAAAGCGCACTCTGCAACATCGACAGAGACGGCAGGGACGCCACCATCCAGCCATCGAACGGCACCGTATCCGGATGCGAATCCGTCATCGTCGCCTGCACCGCCGCATCCCCTGGCAAGGTCTGCGGCCGATCCACACAGCGATGCACGGCAATCGTCAGGGTCTTGTGAACCGCCGCCCCATCCACCGGAATCGTCAGCAATTCCACATGCGAATCCAGCCGATCCATCACCCGCACCAGCGCTTGCGTCCGCCCCTGCCACAGATCCGCCGGATACATCGCGGGCGGCTGAACGATTTCCGCGGCAACGCCCGCCACAGGCAGAAGCCCGCAAGCCAGTACCAGACAGCGCCCGAACCTCACGCCAATCCCTCCACCAGCCCATGCAGGATCCGCCGCATCTCGTCGTGCCCAACCCCCATCAACACCGCATCCTCGAACACATCCCTCAGCATCTGCGCAAGCTCTGCCTCGTTCTCCCGCAACACACGCAGCTTTTCCACACAGGCAATCGGCACGCCCTCCCGGTCCAGCCACACACGTCCGGCACTATCCGTCACGGCAGATCCGATCCCTTCGAAATCCCATTGCCCTTGGATTTGGTCAACGTATCCGTCACCGAGAAAATGAACTTGCTCAGAAGCTGCTCCAGACTGATTGACCCCTGCGTCTCCATAACCGTCGCCCCCCGCTTCAGATCAACCTCGCTCCCCCCGGGCGACAGGGAAATATACTTTCCCCCCAGCAGACTGTCCGACGTCACGATAGCAGCACTGTCCTCCGGCAACGTGATCCCGTCCTTCACCGTGAACGACACCATCGCCCTGAAACTCTTGGGATCGACCGTCTCTCCCGTTACATGCCCGACCGTTATCCCCGCCAGACGCACATCCGATCCCACCGTCAACCCATCGATCTGGTTGAACGTGGCATGCAGCGGATACCCGTCCCCTCCTGACTGATGCCGCCCCAGCAGCGCAAGCGCCAGCAACACCACCAAGCCGATCAGCACGACAAACCCCGTCGCCAGCTCGGCTGCGTTCCGCCGGTCAGGGCGCGGGGTCGAGGCGGAAGAAACAGTCGCGGACGGCATGGCAGCCTCAGAACAGAGTAGAATCCCCTCAGCACGTACAGTCTCGCAGCCCCTACGTCCATGCCCTCCCTCACCCGCGCGCCCATACTTATCCCCCATATCCCCATAATACGGAGCATTGCCGCCCCTAAATCCCCCCTCTTCGCGCTTTCATCCCGCCCTGCCCAACGCCTAGGATCAGCGCTATGACAACCCGCAGCCATTGGGCCGGAATCCGGATGCGCACCGTTCAGGTCGGCACCGATCCGGATGACCCCGCAACCCGCTCCGTCGCCCTCCCCGCCGGATGGGATGACGACGCCGCCTCCGCCCTCGTGGAACTGAGCGGCCACACAGCCGCCCGCACGATCCGCCTCGCCGTGGAAGCCGGCCGCTGGGTGGACGACCTGCGCACCGGCACCCTCCCGGAAGCAGACCGGGAAGCCCTCGCGGCCACCTCACGCACCCTGTCCTGCCTGCTGCTGCTCCGCCAGATGGCCCCCACCGCTCCCCTCTGGCAACGCCGGACGGATCGGCGCCCCGGCTTCGTCCTTAACCTCGCAGGCTTTGTGCAGGAAGGCCTGTTCGCCGTCGAACAGTTCGTCGCCTGCCTCCGCCTCGCCTGCGAAACACTCCGCCGTCTCGACACCATCCAGTCGGACATGCGCAACGGCGAACTCCCACTTGGGGAACCGGCCCTCCCCGGCCTCGCACACGCCATGCCCAGCCCTCGTGCCGGTGAAATCCTGCTCACTAATCTGGATGCCGCCCTCGCCGCCATCGGCCTGGATTACGACAGCGATGCCGGCCGGGATGCCGCCTGCGCCCTCGCCTCCCTCGCCACCTCCATCAGCCGTCAGGGCGCGGGGCCGGTCCCGCTCCCACCACAAGCCTGCCCCATCCCCGGCCTCGCCACGATCGCCGCCCAGATCCGGGATGAAGCCGCGCTGGACGAGGATCTCGAAACCCGCCCCCGCCTCGCTCCGATCGAAACCGGCTTCTCCACGCCCGGCCCGATCGACGCCCTGCTCGGCGCCGAGTCCTGCGGCCTCGCCCCGATCTTCTCCCCCCTCACGCAAGACGGAACCCTGCGCCAAAGCACGCTGGACCGCCTCGCCCATCGTGGCCTGACACCCGAAACTGCTCTCGCCGCCAGCCTGGCGGGCGAAACGCCCCTGGCCCTGCCTAGAGACGCCGCCCACCTCGCCATGCACCGCGCCCTTGCCGGCTTCGTGGACCGCATGCCCGCACGCCCTGAACCCGGCGAAGCCGCCCGCGCCCGCCTCGAACGCGGCGCACGTCGCGCGCTCCCTGCGCGTCACGGCGGTTTCACCCAACGCGCCGCCGTCGGCGGCCACCGCCTCTATCTCCGCACAGGAGAATATGAGGACGGCACGCTGGGAGAAGTCAGCATTACCCCTTCGCGCGAAAGCCCGATGGTCCGCGGCCTGATGGATTGCGTCGGTCAGGCAGTCAGCATCGGCCTGCAATACGGCGCTCCGCTCGACGCCTATGTCGAACGCTTCGCCCACAGCAATTTCGGCCCCAGCGGCACCGTCGAAGGCGATCCCGTCGCCGCCTATGCCACCTCCCTGCTGGACTATGCCTTCCGCGCCCTGTCGGACGCCTATCTCGGCAAACGCCTGCCGGACGCTCCCCCGCAGGAACCGGAAAGCGCCGAAAGCGGTCCGCTGCTCCCACTCCCCATCCCCCCGTCAGGCACCAAGGGAAAACGTCCCGGCCTACGCCTCGTCAGTTAAAAGAAAGGAATTCCCCATGACTACCCCCGCCGAACGCCTCGCCACCCTCGGCATCACCCTGCCGGTCGCCGCCGCCCCCGTCGCGAACTACGTCACCTGCGTCCAGACCGGCAACACCCTCATCGTCTCCGGCCAGCTTCCGCTGGTGGACGGCAAGCTCCTCGCCACCGGCAAGCTCGGCGCCACTGTCGAAATCGGCCACGCCACGGCCTGCGCCCGCGCCTGCTTCATCAACGTCGTCGCCCAGATCCAGGCCCATCTCGGCGATCTTTCCCGCGTCAGGCGCGTCGTTCGCCTCGGCGGCTTCATCGCCTGCACGCCGGACTTCACCCAGCACGCTACCGTCATGAACGGCGCGTCGGACCTCGCCGTCGATATCTTCGGCGATGCCGGGAAACACGCCCGCTCCACCATCGGCGTTCCCTCCCTCCCGCTCGACGCCCCGGTCGAAGTCGAAGCCCTGTTCGAAATCGCCTGATTGAACCCATAAGGAAAGGGACCACATGACACCCATGTCAGACTGGTCCCTCTCCCTGCACCGCAGCATCTCGGAAATCGATCCCGCCATCTGGGACGCCTGCGCCGGGTCAGCCAACCCCTTCATCAGCCACGCCTTCCTCGCTGCCCTGGAAGACAGCGGCTCCGTCAGCCCCAGAACCGGCTGGCTCCCCCGGCATGCCGCCCTCACCAACCCAGAGGGCCAGATCGTCGCCACCGCCCCGCTCTACGCCAAATCTCATTCCCTGGGCGAATACGTGTTCGATCAGTCCTGGGCCAACGCTTTCGAACAAGCCGGAGGCCGTTATTATCCCAAACTTCAGGTCGCCGTTCCCTTCTCCCCCGTCACCGGCCTCCGCCTCCTCATCCGTCCGGACCAGCCGCCCGACGTCGCAACCGCGCTCGTCCAGGCCCTCGCACAAACCTGCGGCGAGCTGAATCTCTCCTCGATCCACGCCACCTTCTGCACGGCACAGGAACAGCAGAGATTTTCGGAAACAGGCTGGCTTGCGCGACTCGGCATCCAGTATCACTGGCAAAATCATGACTATCAGGATTTCGAAGGCTTCCTCGCTGCCCTCTCCTCCCGCAAGCGCAAATCCGTCAGACGGGAACGCCGTGACGCCCAGAACTGCGGCCTGACCTTCCACACCAAACGCGGCGCTGACATTACTGAATCCGACTGGCAGGCCTTCTACCGATTCTATCAATCAACGGTCGATCGCAAATGGGGTAGCGCCTACCTTACAAAAGCGTTCTTTCCCCTCCTGTCCGAACGCCTCGGCAACCGGGTCGTCCTTATGACCGCCGAAAAAGACGGCAGGACCGTCGCAGGCGCTCTCAACCTCATGGGATCGGACACGCTCTACGGTCGCAACTGGGGCTGCGAAGGGGACTGGCCCTTCCTACACTTCGAACTCTGTTACTACCGCGCCATAGACTTCGCCATCGAACACGGCCTCTCTCGTGTTGAAGCCGGCGCACAGGGTGAACACAAGATCCAGCGCGGCTACCTCCCGACCCTTACCCATTCCGCCCATTTCATCGCCCATCCCGGCCTGCGGGACGCCATTGCGGATTTTCTCACCCATGAACGCAACGCAATCGCAGAGGAAATCGAGGCGCTTTCAGAAGCCTCACCTTATAGACAGGATAACACCTGATTTTTGTTTTGCGAATCATTCGCACTCTTACTATCGTTGCTTCATCTCACATGGAGCTATCCGATGATCCGCTGCCTCACCACCGGCCCAGCCGCCCTCGCCGCGCTTCTCGCGGCTGACCATGCTTCGGTCCCACCCCTCCCGTCGGACATCGCCGCTTTCCTGCACGCGCTCCATGCTCCAGACAGCAAACAACCCCCTCATTCCGCTCCCCGACAGGAACAGCAGGAAACACGGTAATTCCGGCTCGGCAGACATTTTGCCACCTACTTCTCAACCTTTTGTAAACTTTTAGGGCGCTATTCTACGGCCGACACAGAAAAGACGGCCCGCATGGAAAACGCCACCTACATCGCCCTCTCCCGCCTCGACACCCAGGACCGCGCCATGAGCGTGGTCGCCAACAACATCGCGAACGGTTCGACAGCAGGTTTCAAGGCCGAACATACCCTGTTCAGCGACTATCTCGTCCACCAGACCGGCAACAACACCGCTCCCGGCGGCGAGATCGAAGCCTATACCCAGGACCGCGCCACCTATCAGAACCATGCGCAAGGCGAGTTCCAGCAAACCGGCAACCCCTTAGACATCGCCATCGGCGGAGACGGCTTCTTCCAGATCAAAACATCTGAAGGCACCCGCCTGTCCCGCTCAGGGCGTTTCGAACGCATGTCGGATGGCACGATCACGGACGAATCCGCCAATCCCCTGCTCGGTCAGGACAATCAGCCCATCCGGATCGACCCGGCCGACAAGACCATCACCATCGCCTCCGATGGCACGATCTCGACCGAAAGCGGCATCGCCGGAAAAATCGGCATCGTCACGCCGCAGGATGCAAACCAGCTTCATGCTGAAGGCTCGAAACTGTTCCGGGCCGACACCAAAACCACGCCTCTGGAAACTCCGCACCTGATGCAGGGCGCCATCGAGTCCAGCAACGTCCAGATGATGACGGAAATGACGCACATGCTCGATATCCAGCGCAATTTCCAGTTCCTTTCCCAGTTCGTCGACAGCGAATCCACCCGCCAGCAGGACGCAATCAGCAAGATCGTCCAGACCCAGGCCTAATCAGGAAAACCCCCTATGCGCGCCCTCGATATCGCCGGCACCGGAATGCAGGCCCAGCAGACGAACGTCGAAACGATCTCCAACAACATCGCCAACATGTCCACCACGGGCTACAAACGTTCCCGCGCGGAATTCCAGGACCTGCTCTATCAGGACATGCGCCGCGTCGGCACCACCAGCTCCGATTCCGGCACCGTCGTCCCCGCCGGCGCCCAGGTCGGCCTCGGCGTCAAAACCGCCGCCATCTACCGTATCAACGAACAGGGTAGCCTCGAACAGACCAGCAATACGCTCGATTTCGCCATCCAGGGCAAAGGCTACTTCCAGGTCCAGCTTCCCTCCGGCCAGCTGGCCTACACCCGGGACGGCACCTTCTCCCTCGCCAATGATGGCACTCTCGTCACGTCGGACGGTTATGCCGTCAGCCCCAGCATCACCATCCCCAGCAATGCCCAGAGCGTTTCGGTCGATCAATCAGGTCAGGTCAACGTCACCGTCGCCGGGCAGACCCAATCCCAGATCGCAGGCCAGCTTCAGATCGCAACATTCCAGAACGAAAACGGCCTCGCCGCCATGGGTCAGAACCTGTTCACCCAGACGACAGCCTCCGGAGACCCAACCATCGGCACGCCGAACACCACCGGATTCGGCAGCCTCATGCAAGGCTACGTCGAAAACTCCAATGTCAACGTCGTCACCGAAATCACAGATCTCATCACTGCCCAGCGCGCTTATGAAATGAACAGCAAGGTCATCACCGCCTCGGATGACATGATGCAGACCCTCACCAATCTCGGCGGCCACTGACCATGAGACCAGCCCTCGCCACCCTGATCCTCGGTCTCGCCGCCGGGCTGGTCTCATCCCTCGCCAGCGCCGCAACCCTCCGTCCTCACGCCATCCTTCGCGCGGACAAGGTCCACCTCTCGGATATCTTTCAGGATCTCGCTCCCGGCCAGGACACCGAACTGGGAGACGCCCCGGCCCTCGGCAAATCCTATACGCTCGGCGGCGCGCAACTCACCGCCATCGCCGCCCAGTTCGCGGTGGACTGGCCGGACGCATCCCCTCTCGCGACCACTACTCTCGAACGCGGCGCCCATATCATCTCCGAAGCCGATATCCTCCCCCTCCTTCGCACCGCTCTCGGGCTGGACCCTGCCGCCACCAACATCGAACTCACCCTCACCGGCTTCAAGTCCATTGCCATCCCCCTCGAATCCTCAGCGAGGCCCACCCTGAAACAGATCAGCTACCACCCCCCCACAAACGACCATTTCACCGCCACACTTTCGATCCCCTCTCAACCCGACACCCCCCTCAACGGTACCGTCACCATAACCGCTACCGCCCTCACGGTCCGCCATCTCGTCCATAACGGAGACCCTCTCCTGCCGGACAACCTGCAAACCATAACGGCCCGCGCCACCACATTGCCGGAAGATGCCCTGCAAACGCCTGAGAACGCCATAGGGCTGATCGCCAGAACGACCATTCAACCCGGTGCGTTCCTGGCCCAATCGATGCTCTCCCACCCGAACCTGATCCGGCGCGGTGATCCCGTGGTGATTTCCTACATCACGCCCGGAATGCACGTCACCGCCTCAGGCATCGCCCTTCAGGACGGCGGCCGCTCTGATGTCGTGCGGGTCCTCAATCCCGTCACGAACATGATTCTGGTTACACACATCACCGAGCGCTCGCAGGTAGAACTCATCCCGGGTTTTACGCCCACCCCCAGCGGCCAGCATGGCGCCGCCACGTCTGCACGAAACCTTCCCACCTTGTGAAAGAAGTTCTTCAAAACCCGAGTCCTGTTTACCAGATCTTCATAAATGACGGCCCATACTCTCCATAGACTCATCATCCCGGAGACCTCATGCGCCGCCTCTACCCCCTCCTTCTGCTCACACCTCTTACCGCGTGCGGCACGCTAGGCACCCTCTCCGAAATCGGCCGTCCTCCACGTATGACCCAGATCGCGGACCCAACCCTCGCGCAAAATTACCGCCCCATCACCATGCCCATGCCGCCCCTCCAGCCACCCCCGCCCGAAGCCTCCAGTCTCTGGCGTCCCGGCAGCCGTGCCTTTTTCAAGGATCAACGCGCCGCCCAGGTCGGAGACCTCGTCACAGTCATCGTGGACATCACCGACAATGCCAATTTCAACGACAACACCACGGCACAACGCAGCGCAGGTGAACAATTCGGCATCCCGCAGCTCTTCGGCATCAAGCAGAAGATCATCAGTCACATCACTGGTGCAGACTCACTCTCAACCGCCAGCAGCAACAACAACGCCGCTACCGGAAAGATCGCCCGTGCCGAAACCGTCACGCTTCGCCTAGCCGGAACCATCACGCAGGTGCTGCCCAATGGCAATTTCGTCGTCATGGCCCGTCAGGAAGTTCGCGTGAACAGCGAGTTGCGGGAACTCAACGTCAGCGGCATCGTCCGCCCACAGGATATTACGGCCGACAACACCGTGACACATGACCGCATGGCCGAAGCCCGTATCTCCTATGGTGGCCGCGGCACGTTGTCGCAGCTGCAACAACCGCGCTACGGTCAGCAAGTCATGGATGCAATCCTGCCTTTCTAGGCCGCCCGTGGCTTGCCAATCAGATCGAGCGCAATCAGGGCCTCGGCAATCTGCACCGCATTCAACGCCGCGCCCTTCCGCAGATTGTCGGATACGCACCAGAACGCCAGCCCATTCTCAACCGTAGGATCGACCCGTAAGCGGGATACATACGTTGCATCTTCGCCAACACATTCGATCGGCGTCACATATCCGCCATCTTCACGCACGTCCCGCAGAACGACACCCTCAGCCTCACGCAACGCCTCACGCGCCCGTTCCAGATCGACCGGCTCCTCGCACTCAATGGTAATTGCCTCGGAATGACCGATAAACACCGGCACCCGCACACAGGTCGCAAACACCTTAATGTCCGGATCAAGAATCTTGCGCGTCTCGACCGCCATCTTCCACTCTTCCTTGGTGGACCCGTCATCCATGAAACGGTCGATCTGCGGAATCACATTAAAAGCAATCTGCTTGGTGAACTGCGCCACCGTCGGCGGATCGCCCACGAAACTCCCCTTGGACTGCACGAACAGCTCGTCCATGCCGTCCTTCCCCGCCCCCGAAACCGCCTGATAGGTCGAAACTACCACCCGTTTGATCGTGAACAGATCATGCAACGGCTTCAACGCCAGCACCATCTGCGCCGTGGAGCAGTTCGGATTCGCCACGATATTACGCTTCATGGATTTGAGTGCGTTCGCATTCACCTCCGGCACCACAAGCGGAATCCCCGGCTCCATCCGGAACTGCGAGGTATTGTCGATGACAATACACCCCGCCTTCGCCGCTCTCGGCGCATGAACCGCCGAAATCGACGCCCCGGGCGAGAACAGCGCGATATCCCACCCCTCGAAATCGAACGTCTCCAGATTACGGATCTTCAGAACCGTCTTCTCACCAAACGAGATTTCCTGCCCGACAGAGCGGGCCGATGCCAACGCCACCACCTCATCAACCGGAAAATTCCGCTCCGCCAGAATCCGCAGCAACTCGCGCCCTACAGCACCCGTCGCTCCAACAACCGCAACCCGATACCCCATCGTCCTCAATTCCGTTTCCAATTATCCAGCAAGCGACAGACGCTTGACCATCGCGGAAAGGCGATGCCGTCGCAGTTCATGCCGCGCCTTGTCGCTGTTTTCCATATAATTCAGCTGAATGGCATAGCGCTGGCCCACATACTGCTTGTGCCCATGCCATGTCGTCGGCCCATTCGGAAACACGAGCAGCGTCCCATGTGCCGGCTTGATCTCTTGCGCATAATCCTCAATGTCATCCGGCCCCCGCAACAACCGCAGACATCCCTCCTGCGCGCTCCACGCCGCATTCTCCGGGTTCAGATATAGCAGAACCGTTACCCGCTTGGCCGTGGAATCACAATGAATCCGGCCATCCTTGGCCCGCGTCCGCCCCCGCATCGTCAACATCGTCGGCGAATCGGACAGATCGAGCCCGAACTTCTCCGCAATCAGATCCTTGAGCGTCCTACTTTCCAGATCCTTCACCAGTTGCGCCACCAACGGCGCCAGTGTCAGTGACTCCGGCGGATAGGATCCACCGGACTTCATCTCCGGCATGGACGCGATCAACGCCTGCAAATCATGCTCATCAATGAAATGCGGCACCACCACATGGTCGAAAGGATCATGTGAGACGGGCGTATGCGCAAGCGCGTCGAAATTCAGACGAACGGGTTCCATGGCGCGGACGCTACCCCCACACTCCAAAACGGGCAAGAGCAGGCCATCAGGCGCGAATCATATGCTTCGGATGGCGCACGGCGCTCGTGGAAAGCAGACGTGTATAGCCGGCCCCGATCCGGCTGGCCCCACCTGCACAACCACGCGGCAAGGACATATCCGGATGATAGGCCGCCCTGACTATGGAATGCTGAAACGCACAGCTATGCGCACCATGCATGTGAACCCCGGACACCCCCTCTGCCGATGCCACGGAAGGAAGGCCAACCGCCACGCATATCATCGCGGCAGCAACAAACCCCTTCACACTACAGACAACGGCGTTATGCATGTTTCTCACTCGCCAAATGGCAGGATAGCCCCATCGCAATCGCGACAGACACGAGGTGATGACGAAAATAAGGCAACAGAGTTTCGCCTCTTGAGTCGCTTTTCACACAACTCTCACGCTCTTTCGTAAAATCACCTATGAACCTCCCGAGACACATCCCAACCCCCGCCATCCAGTCTCGGACCCGAACGGATGGAAAAGGTTCGAAACCAATGACCGCGCGCCATATTCCCGCACCAGCATTCAAAACCGCATTCACCGGTGCCAACGCCCTCTATATCGCCGGCCTGCATGCCGCCTGGGTGCGCGATCCCACAAGTGTCGATCCCACCTTCGCCGAACTCTTCGACATGATGAACGAAGAACGCGCCCAGATCCTCTCCAATGCCCCCCCCCTCGTATCCACCCACGAAGAAACACCGCCAACCCATACCCCCCGGCACGACAGAGCCGCCCTCGGCTGGGCCAGAGACAGCGTACAGGCCCTTCAGATGATCCGCGCCTATCGCGTCCGCAGCCATCTCGAATCCCGGCTGGACCCCCTCGGTCTTCACACCCCCCCGCGCCACGCCGATCTCGATCCCGCCACCTACGGCTTCACCCAGGCGGACCGAAACCACCCGATCTTCTTCGGCGATATCGCTCCATCCCTCCTCGGCGGCCGCGACACCGCCACGCTGGACGAACTGCTCGACAGCCTCCGCGCCGTCTATTGCGGCCCCATCGGCGCCGAATACATGCACGTCCAGGACCCGGCCCCACGGCACTGGCTGCAAGCCCGTCTCGAAGGCGACAACTGGCGCAATGCCGCCTCCCCGGACCAGAAACGCAAACTCCTCCAGCACCTCACCGAAGCGGAAGGATTCGAGAATTTCTGCCACCGTCGCTTCGTCGGCACCAAACGCTTCGGCCTCGAAGGCGGCGAAGTCACCATCGCGGCCCTCCACGCCATCATAGACCGCGCCGCCAGCCACGGCGTGGAATCTGTCGCCCTCGGAATGCCCCATCGCGGCCGCCTCAACACGATGGCCAATATCATCCGCAAACCCTTCGCCGCTATCTTCGCGGAATTTGCCGGCGCCTCCTTCAAACCGGACGACGTGCAAGGCTCGGGGGACGTCAAATACCACCTCGGCACCGCAACCACCCTCACCATAAGCGGGCAAGAAGTGCAGGTTTCGCTGCTCCCGAACCCCTCCCATCTCGAAGCCGTCGATCCCGTCGTCGTCGGCCGTGTCCGCGCCCATCAGGACCGCGACGGCGTCGCCCGGCCCGAAGGCCGCACCCGCCATCTCGGCCTGCTCGTGCATGGAGATGCCGCCTTCGCAGGCCAGGGCATCGTCTATGAAACGATGGCGATGTCCCAACTCATCGGATATCGCACCGGCGGCACCATCCACGTCGTCATCAACAACCAGATCGGCTTCACCACCGTCTCGGCCCACGCCTATTCCGGCCTGTACTGCACCGATATCGCCAAGGCCGTGCAAGCCCCCATCCTGCACGTAAATGGGGACGAGCCCGAAGCCGTCGCCTATTGCGCCCAACTCGCTGCGGATTACCGCCAGACCTTCGGCGCGGACATCGTGCTGGATATCGTCTGCTACCGCCGCCACGGCCATAACGAAGCCGATGAACCCAGCTTCACGCAGCCTTCCATGTACAAGGCCATCGCCGCACGCCCTACCGCCCGGACCTTGTATGCCACCCGTCTCGAACGAGAGGGCGTCCTGACCGCCGAAGCCGCCCGCGCCGAATGGGACGCCTTCCAGACCCATCTGGACGGCGAATTCCAGCACGCCCAAAACTACAAGCCTAACCGCACGGACTGGCTGGAACATCCACAGGACCCCACCCGGCTGATCGAGGACACATCGCGAGGCGAACCCGAAACAGGCCTTCCCGAACCCACCCTCTCCCAGATCGGCCAGGCCCTCACCACTGTCCCCAACGACGTCACCCTGCATCCCCGCATCCTGCGCCAGCTCCGAAGCAAGGCGCAGATGTTCCAGACAGGAAACGGGCTGGACTGGGCCACCGGCGAAGCCCTCGCCTTCGGCGGCCTCCTGCTGGACGGCCACCGCGTGCGCCTGTCAGGCGAGGACTGCCAGCGCGGCACCTTCAGCCACCGTCACGCCGTCCTGATTGATCAGGTCAACCAGAACGAATACGTCCCCCTCAACACCCTCGTCCCGCCCGATCGAAGCCACCCGAAGCTGGAAATCTACAACTCCCTGCTCTCCGAATTCGGTGTCCTCGGCTTCGAATACGGCTATTCCTTGGGAGACCCGGACGCCCTCGTGCTCTGGGAAGCCCAGTTCGGCGATTTCGCCAACGGCGCCCAGGTCATCATCGACCAGTTCATCGCCTCCGGCGAAACCAAATGGCTCCGCATGTCCGGCCTCGTCATGCTCCTGCCCCATGGCTATGAAGGCCAGGGGCCAGAGCACTCCTCGGCCCGGCTGGAACGCTACCTGCAACTCTGCGCCGAGAACAACCTGCGGGTCTGCAACCTCACCACCCCCGCGAACTACTTCCACGCCCTGCGCCGCCAGATCGCGCGCGACTGCCGCAAACCCCTCATCATCATGACGCCCAAATCCCTGCTGCGCCACAAAGAGGCCATCTCCCCCCTCACGGATTTCGGCCCTGGCACCAGCTTCCTCCCGGTCATCGACGAAATCGACACGCTTGCTTCGAATGATGCAGTGAAACGCGTCGTCCTCTGTTCCGGCAAGGTCTATTACGACCTGCTGGCGGAACGCCGCCGCGCTTCCCTCACTACCGTCGCCCTCATCCGCGTGGAGCAGCTTTACCCCTTCCCGCAACACGCCCTCGAACCCATTCTGGGCCGCTACCCGAACGCCAGGATCGTCTGGTGTCAGGAAGAACCGCAAAATGCCGGCGCCTGGTTCTTCGTGGACCACCGCATCGAAACCACCCTTCAGGCTGTCGGGCGCAATACCGATCGGCCCTGTTACGCGGGCCGGGAGGCCGCCGCCTCGCCCGCCACCGGCCTCGCCACCATCCACGCGCAGCAGCAGGCCGCCCTGGTCGCCAGTGCCCTCGGCATCTGATTTGACACGATTTCCATTCAGGCCGATGACATCATCGGCTCAAAATTCGATTCAAAGGAACGTATGATGTCGGCCGAAATCCGGGTGCCGGTCCTGGGCGAAAGCATTACCTCCGCCACCATCGCCCGCTGGCTCAAACAGCCCGGAGACGCCCTCCGCGCCGATGAACCCGTCGTCGAACTCGAAACCGACAAGGTCAGCATCGAAGTCCCCGCGCCTGCCGCCGGCGTGCTCGGGGCACATGAGGCCGAAACCGGCACGGAAGTTTCCGTTGGATCACTACTGGCTCAGATCGCCAACGCCAATGGGGCAGCCCCACCCCAACCCGCTTCCTCGCCACAGCCGGAAAAAGTAGAGACCCCCGCCGCTCCCCCAGCATCGACGCCGGCTCCTCTCCCCGCCGCCAAGCGCATGATCGAGGAAAACAACCTCGACCCGAAAACCCTCGGTACAGGCACCGGTCGGGGCAGTCGCCTCACCAAGGGCGACGTGCTGGATTTCCTGGAAACCCGAACCCCCGAACCCACGCCTCCCCAACCCACAACACCAAAACCGCAGGACACACGCGAAACCCGTATCCGCATGACGCGCCTGCGCCAGACCATCGCGCGCCGCCTGAAAGACGCCCAGTCCACCGCCGCCATCCTTACGACCTTCAACGAAATCGACATGAGCGCGGCAAAGCAACTCCGCGCCGATTATCGTGAAGCCTTCGAAAAAGCCCATGGTGGCGCCAGGCTCGGCTTCATGTCGATCTTCGCGCGCGCCACTATCCTCGCCCTGCGCGAATTCCCGATGATCAATGCAGAAATCGACGGTGAAGACATCGTCACCCGCGATTTTGTCAATCTCGGCATCGCCATCTCCAGCCCCCGCGGCCTCGTCGTCCCCGTTCTGCACGACGCGGACCAGATGGATTTCGCCACGATCGAACGCACCATCGCCACTTACGGCAAGCGCGCGAAAGACGGCACGCTCGCATTGCAGGATCTCACCGGGGGCACCTTCTCCATCACCAATGGCGGCGTCTTCGGCTCCCTGCTCTCCACCCCTATCCTCAACACGCCCCAATCCGGCATCCTCGGAATGCACGCCATCCAGGACCGTCCCATCGCCGTCAACGGCCAGGTCGTCATCCGCCCGATGATGTATGTCGCATTGTCCTACGATCACCGCATCGTCGATGGCCGGGAAGCCGTCTCCTTCCTCGTCCGCATCAAGCAACTCGTCGAAGATCCCCGCCGGATGTTGTTGGGCCTATGAGCACGCAGTACGATCTCCTCGTCATCGGCGCCGGTCCCGGCGGCTATGTCTGCGCCATCCGCGCCGCCCAGAACGGCCTTCGCGTCGCCTGCGTGGACAAGCGCGAGACTTTGGGCGGCACCTGCCTCAATGTCGGCTGCATCCCCTCCAAAGCCCTCCTGCACGCCTCAGAACGCTATGCCGAAGCCCGAAACGACCTGAAAAAACTCGGCATCGTCGCGGATAACGTCACGCTCGACCTGCCCGCGATGCTAGCCCACAAGACCAAAACCGTGGACGCAACCGTCAAGGGCGTCGATTACCTGTTCCGCAAGAACAAGATCGACCGCCTCACCGGCACCGCCAGCTTCCAACCGGACGGCACGGTCCAGATCGACGGACGGCCCGTCAGCGCCAGAACCAGCGTCATCGCCACCGGCAGCACCTCCGCCAGCCTCCCCGGAATCGAGATCGACGAACATACCATCGTCTCCTCGACCGGCGCATTATCCTTCCAGAACGTCCCCAAACGTCTCGCCGTCATCGGCGGCGGCGTCATCGGAATCGAACTCGGCAGCGTCTGGCACCGCCTCGGCGCGGATGTGACGATCATAGAATATGCGAATCGCCTGACGCCGGAACTCGATTCCGGCCTTTCCCAACATCTCCAGCGCAGCCTGAAAAAACAGGGCATGACCCTCCGCCTCGGTCACAAGGTTCTCGGCGCGCAAAAGCATGACGCTGGCGTCACCCTCACCGCCGAACCCGTCGCGGGCGGCGATCTCCTCACCATAGACGCCGATGCCGTCCTCGTCTCCATCGGGCGCCGTCCCGCAACCGCAGGGCTGAATCTGGAAGCCGCCGGCATCGCCCTCAACGCCCGTGGCCAGGTCGAAATCGACAACCATTTCAAAACCAGCCGGGACACCATCTACGCCATTGGCGACGTCGTGCGCGGCCCCATGCTGGCCCACAAGGCCGAAGATGAAGGCATCGCCCTGGCCGATCATCTGGCCGGCAAAGCCACCCATATCAATTACGACGCCATCCCCTCCGTCCTCTACACCATGCCCGAAATCGCCAGCGTCGGCGCAAGCGAGGACCACCTCAAGGCCGAAGGCATCGCCTACAAAACCGGCCAGTTCCCCCTCACCGCCAACGCCCGCGCCCGTGCCATGCTCGCCACCGAAGGCTTCATGAAAGTCCTGGCCTGCGCCCGGACCGACAAGGTCCTCGGCGTCCATATCATCGCACCGGGCGCAGGCGACATGATCGCGGAAGCCACAATGGCCATCGAATTCGGCGCCTCCGCGGAAGATATCGCCAGTATATGCCATGCCCACCCAACACTTTCCGAAGCATTACGAGAGGCTGCCCTGGCAGTGGACGGTCGCGCCCTCCATATCTAGCCAGTTTTCAGCTTCGTTTGCTTTTGGCCCGCGTTAACGGCATCATCAATGACGATTAACGATCCGAAACAACCGGAGCCGCCTTCTTCATGACTGATGCCCACGCGCCGTTTCCTGCCATATCAACCCCCAGCGGCGCGTTCCGTCTTCTCGGCATCACGGCTTCCTTCACCGCTCTCCTGGCCGGGTGCGCCGCCCGTCAACCCGATGCCTCTAATGCCCCTAATACTATCGACCCTGCTCCTGCCCTTTCCAGCGCCATGACACCACCGGGCACACCGCCCGAAAACACGACCCCACCCGTCAACATCCCCCCTCTGCCGATCGAGACTATTCCTCAGGCCCATCGGGACGCCACGACGCTCACGAAAGCGATGAAACAGGATGTCAAAGGCTTCACCACCTATTCTCCCACCACCCGTAATCGCTTCCTGAAACTGGCCCACGAACAAATCCAGCAAGCCAACACCATCATCGACCGCCCGCAATTACTGATGGTGGTCGATCGCAATCCCCGCGTGCAGTCCCTCTGCTTCATACTGGCTTTCCCCGGCGACATACCCTGGGAAACCCTCGGCGGCACCCGTGTCTCCACAGGCCAGAGCGGACGTAAATTCTACTATATCACCCCTACCGGCGTCTTCCTCAACACGACCGACCGCCTCGGCTATCGTGCCGAAGGCACCAAAAACGAGAACGGCATCCGTGGCATCGGCGCCAAAGGCTCCCGCGTCTGGGACATGGGCTGGCAATGGGCCGAAAAAGGCTGGCTCCCCTCACGCGAAAAAGGCCAGATCCGTCTCGAAATTCACGCAACGGACCCGCAATTCCTGGAATGGCGCCTCGGTCACACCGCCTCCGAAGGCTGCGTCCGTATCCCCGCCACCCTCAACAAGTTCATGGATACCCACGGCCTGCTGGACGTCCTCTACGAACAGGCCGCCAGCTACGACATCCGCTTCCGTGCCCTCCTCCCCAAAAACCGCACACCGTCCCCCATCGCTGGAGATGCTCTCGTAGTCATCGATTCCACTGATGCCGCCCCCCAACAAACCGCCGCACACACAACCACCACACACATCTGAACAGCGCAGACCCGGCCACGGCAACACCCCTGCCATCCTCCCGCATATCGGATCAGGCCGGCATCGCCCGCGATCCACCCGCCTCCAACCCCGTCTCCGGCATCCCCACCGCGAATAACGCCAATCCCACCGCACCAATCGCCGCCAGCACCAGATAAGCCGCGGAAAATCCCCAATGCTGCAAAACCTCCCCCGCCAGCATGTTGCTCACCGCACTGCCGATCCCGATCGCCAGCGCCACAAGTCCCAGACTAAAATTGAACCGCCCCGTCCCTCGCGTCAAATCCGCCGCAATCACCACACTCAACACGGACATGATCCCGGTCGCCAGCCCATCCAGCATCTGGATCGCAATCGTCTCTCCCATGCTGACGGAACCGAACATCGCCCAAGCAAAACACGCTCCCCGCAACGGCACCGCCGCAAGGCTCACAAGCATCAACGTCTTGCGTCCCACCCCACGCTCCAGCGCCTTGCCGCTCAGCCACGCCATTAGCACCATGGCAGCCTGCGCCACGATCACACAGGCACTCAACGCCTCCGTTCCCAGCTCCGGCGCACTGGTCTGCAACCCCCGCCCCGCCAACATCAGCATCGCGCCGTTCCCCATCTGCAACAGCATGATGGTGGCCAGAAACACCAGAAACGGCGCCCGTGTCATTAAAACCCGCAACCGCAACGGCTCACCATCCTCATCCGACTCGCCACCAGAAGCCTGCCGGTGATCAATCTCTCCCGGCCTGATCAGCAACACCAGCAACGCACAACAGAAGGCCGCCCCGCAAACGCAATAGAAAATCCAGGCCATATTCTCCATGCGCGTCACCAGAATGGCCAGAAGCGCCGTCAGAAAGGATCCCGCATGGTTGAAGCTGGCATTCCGGCTGGTCCGCGCGGCAATCGCCTTTTGCCCCACCAGCCCAAGCGTGATCGCCCCGATCACCGGCCCCAGAAACGCAGCCGCCAATCCCAATATCAGCTGTCCCACCACCACCGGCCAGAACGTCGGGAACCAGACCGTCACCAGACACGAAGCCCCCACCAGCACACAGGCTCCGGACAGAATGGCGCGCTTGCAGTACAGCTTGTCGATCGCAAGCCCGGCCGGAATCTGGCAGACCGCCGTCGCCGCCGCCATCATGGCAAGCGCCACCCCCATCTGGTTGGCGGGCCAAAGCTTTGCCGTCAGAAAGACACTCAGATACGGGCCGACACCGCTCTGCACATCCGCCGCAAAGAGATTGATCCAGTCCAGGCCCCGTAAACTCGCCCTGGAAGGTCCATTCGGCATAGAAAAATTCCGCTATGATGAAACAACACGCGCAACGCCGATTTGATGATCAACGCAAAATTGCGGAAGTGCGTACGTCATAGCGTCCGAAACACGGCCCGGTTGCCAATCGGGCCATGCGTGCCGTCAACGGTTCGAGAAGTGATAAACCGTCGTGTAATCAAAGGTCTCGCCCGGGTTCAGGCGCGTCGTCGGAAAGGACGGGTGGTTCGGGCTGTCCGGATAATGCTCCGCCTCGAATGCAATCGCATCCGTCTGACGATACGCCTTGCCGGAAATGCCGGCATACCCCGCATCCAGCGAGTTGGAGGTGTAAACCTGCAAGCCCGGCTGATTCGTCGAAACATCCATCGTCCGCCCGGACGCCGGATCGTAAATCGAAGCCGCCGGGCGAGGTGCCTGCCCGTAAGCCCCATCCACGACCCAGTTCATGTCATACCCGCGCGCATACATCATCTGCGGGAAATCACTACGCAGACGATCGTTGATCACCGTCGGCTTCGTGAAATCGAGCGGCGTTCCGGCAACCGGCGCAATCTGCCCTGTCGGAATCGAGGTCGCATCCGTCGGCGTGTAGCTCCCGGCATTGATCTTCAGAACCTCGTTCGCGATCGACCCAGACCCTTCACCATTGAGGTTCCAGTAGCTGTGATTCGTCAGGTTCAGGACCGTCGGCGCATCGGTCGTCGCCGTATAATGCAGGGACAGGCTGTTATCGTCATCCAGCGTATAGACCACATGCGTCGTCAGCTTGCCCGGAAACCCCTGGTCCCCCGCCGGACTCACCAGCGTCAGCTCGGCGCTGGCCGTCGTAGCCGTTCCCGGCAGCTTCCTCACCGTCCAGACATTCTTGTCGAACCCGTGCTTGCCGCCATGCAACGCATTTGGCGGCGCCGTCACGGCAATATGGTAGGCTTTGCCGTCGAGAGAAAAATTCCCGCCCGCAATCCGGTTCGCATAGCGCCCGATCAGGGCGCCGAAAAACAGTCCGCCTTTCGCGGAGTCAACCGTATAGCCTTTCAGGCTCCCGAACCCGAGCACAACATCCTGCATGTGCCCGTTCCGGTCCGGCGTCTCGACGGACTGGATAACCCCCCCATAGGAAATAAAACGCACGATCATCCCGTGATCGTTCTTCAACGTGAACAACGATACCGGCTTGCCATCCGGCGTATTCCCCCAGCTCTGCTGGGACAGGCTCGGGGCGGCAGCCGCCATCGTCGCACAGGCCGTCAGGGAGGCAGTCGCCATCAGGAAACGACGGGCAAATTGAGGCAGGGTCGTCACAAAGTAATCCTTGAGTTGTTGATTTGCCGCCACAGTGGTCGCAAAAACATCACCTTTCAAGCGCCGCCACTCTCGTAAAAGCAATCCTGTCACCCATCTTTATCGTTGTGCTGCCCATAGTTGCAGCGGCTGCGCATTGCGCAAACGCCCGACCATGCTACAGGAGCGATGCGCATTTCCTCAGGACAATGCGTTACATAGCCTGTCAGGAACTATTGATGTTTCTCAGGCCATGTCGCTTCGGCGCAGACAGAAACAAGCCGCGCCGGATCCATCCGACGCAAAAAACGATGTGATAACATTCTCGTGAAAGGCCTCGGCGATCCCTTTCGTCGGTACCCTCTTCAACATACGGGATGCGGACGAACAGGTGGGACTCGGATGCTGGTCGAACATATAAAGACTCAACGATCGAAAGGCGGCCAGCACGTACGCCGCATAACCGTCGCGCTGGCCGGGCTTTCGACACTGGTCCTCTCCGCCTGCCACTCGCTCTACACGCCACCACCGAAAGATCCGGACGCCCTTGCCGATTACAAGGAGGCGAACGATCCCTACGAGCCCCTGAACCGCAAGATGTATGGCGTACAGATGTGGGCCTATCGCAACGCCCTGCGTCCCGTCGGCAAGGCCTGGGTTTACGTCGTTCCGAAACCCGTCCGGCAGTCGCTCGACAACCTGAACGAGACCTGGAATATTCCGGTCGTCTTCTTCAGCGATGTCGGTGGCGCCAAACCCCGCCGCGCCGGAGATGACTTCGTGCGCTACGTCATCAACATGACCGCCGGCGTCGGCGGCCTGTTCGATGTCGCCAAATACGCCGGATACGAACATCATGACGGGGACGCCGGTCTGACGCTTGCCTCATGGGGCATCTCGAGCGGCCCCTATCTCTTCCTGCCCGGCAAAGGCCCCAGCACCTTCCGCGATGGCGCAGGCTATGGAATCGGTATCGGCCTCCAGCCGCTCAACTACGCCCCCAGCGGCTATGGATTGCTTACCTACAACTGGGCCTATAATATCGCCGGGCAGCTCAACGGCTTCGGTGAGTCAACCGATATGATCGATCAGGTGGAACGCGACTCGCTCGACCCCTACTCCTACATCCGCAGCGCCTGGCAGCAGAATCGCCAAAGCCAGGTCGATGCTTTCCGCAACGATCACCGGGCTACAACTCCCGATTGGTATAATTGAGACTGGTAGAACTGAGGATGTCCGACATGCCGACGCGCTCTTCCCCTCCCGGCAAGCAAGCCCTCTCCCGCGCCGTATCGCGTCGTAAAGGCCTCGCCCTCGCCGCCGCAGGCCTGCTCTCCCTCGCGGCGGCATCCTTGCCCCGCCCCGCCCATGCCCAATCCGCCGATGCCGCGAAATCCTTCATCGGAGATTTCGGCGGCAAGCTGGTTGGAATCGTCAACAGCCCCGAATCTATTGACGAAAAGAAGAAACAGGTGCTGCCCCTGCTTCAGCAGAACGTGGACGTCACGGGCATTGGCAAGTTCTGCCTCGGTCGCTACTGGCGTAACACCACCCCTGACCAGCAGCAGAAATACCTAGCGCTGTTCGATCACGTGCTGGTCAATGCCATCACGGACAAGATCGGGGACTACAAGGGCGTCCATTTCACAGTAAACAGCGCCACGCCCTCTCCCGGCGGCCAACTCGTCAGCGCCCTGGTCGCCCGCCCCGGCCAGCCTGAAGTCAACATGCAGCTTCTTGTCACCGAGAGCGACGGCCACCCGAAAGTCGCTGACATGATTGGTGAAGGGGCTAGCCTCCGCCTCACCCAGCGCCAGGATTACGGCTCTTATCTCGCCCGTAACGGCGGCAATGTAGATACGCTCATCAGCGCGCTCCAACGCCAACTCGACCGTCACCACTAAACCTGTACCACGCTCGAAAAAGGCCCTCGCCAACCCGGCAGAGGGCCTTTTTCACATCTGATGGATCAGGAAAGCCTCAGAAGGCTGTCTCAAAAGTTTTAATGGTGAGCAGAAGCGCGCAGTTGACGATAATTTTCGAGCATCGAAGCCTACGGCGTGTCGTCAGTTAAGCAGGATGATGATTGAAGCAAACTGAACGGCTGCGAGGAAAGTGGATCTGAGCTTGTCGTAACGGGTTGCGATAGCGCGGAACTGTTTGAGTTTATTGAAGA